>ERZ1673701.77-NODE-77-length-128430-cov-10.615977_pt1 | contig 128430 bp, 151 predicted proteins | sample MGYA00580231_ERZ1673701 | MGnify/ENA primary metagenome ERZ1673701 (study PRJEB41218, sample SAMN15661798) | gut metagenome | host: Homo sapiens | place: Canada: London | collected 2015-08-20/2019-03-30 | study: EMG produced TPA metagenomics assembly of...
CTTTAAGAAGTGCTTCCACGTTTCATTTTGCCCTCCTTAATCTACATTTAATAGTGCAGTCTTTACTCCATTAATAAGTTCTGCTATATTATTTAATATATCTTTGTTATCTTTGCCGAAAGCAGATTTTAAACTAATTAAAGCATTATTTTGAAAAACACTAGAAGAAGAAGCTTCTTGTTCTAAGAAATATTGTTCTAATTCTTCCGGAGTTAATTCTTTTAAATCTTTTACCCAATAAGCTGTTTCAAGTAAAGGATTAAAACTTCCTGAACTTGCGGTACCAACAGTTTTTACTGCTAATTGAACCTTTCCTAAAATTCCATTAGATAAATCGCCTAAAACAGCACCAGCTCTATTATCAACCGCCATGATATATTTTGCATAATAATAAGGAATACCAGGCTCATTGTGTCCAGGAATATCTATTTTAAAATGATTATCATTTTCTTTTGTATTAAATAAAGCAGCGGCATAAGCTTCATTAAGAATACCTCTATTAGTAAGTTTTAAATACCAACGCCTACTTTTTCCAGCACTGTGATAATATATCCATTTATTAGATTCTTTTTTAGTAATAGAATATCTCTCTTGTAAAGTATTATAAACTTTATATAAATTATCATACTTCTTATTTAAAATATCACCAGTTACTTTAACAGAATTAGCTTTATTAAATAATAAAGAGGTATTTTTTGTAAAATTTAGTCTACTTCTCTTAGTAATCTTACCAGATTTATTATAAATTTCTTGTACAGAAGCTTCATTGTGTAACCATAAAGAACCGTTAGAATCCATTATAGTAAGAATAACTATTCTTCCTAAAAAATCATTTAAAGCTTGCTCAAAACTTAATAAAGCATTTATAATATTAGTATTTTGTTCAGCATTTTTTACAATATTTTTTAACTTCTCTAGTTGAGCATTTGCTGCTTCTGCATTTTGAAAACTTTGACCTATTACACTACTATATTCTGATTGTCCTTTACTATTTATAACAGCAATCAAGGCATTTGCCGCATCTTTTAATTTACTAAAATTTCCTTTTAAATCTGGATCTGGAAATTTAAATCCTTCTTCTGTTGCATTTTTTACATCTTTAATAATTTTTGTTATTATTTCTTCATCAAAAACATTCTCTTTTTGCAAATCTGCAATTTCAGCTTCAATACCTTTAATATACAATATTTGTTCATTAGTCACAGCTAACTCACCTGCTTAAAAAAAAAGGAGTGAGCACTAAGCCCACTCCTTTTAAATTCATTGTTACTCTATTAGGCCAACTCACCAGTTTTATCTGTAGAATCATTGCCAGATTCTTCAATATTGAATCCAGCAGTATGAGCCATGACAGAACTCCGAGTATCATTACCCATGCTAGCATCTTCAACAACTTGCATCACGCACAAAACCTTCTTGGTACGGTCAAACATGGTATAACCAGGGAAGGCATCCATTGTAAAGCTGAAGGTAGAAGGATCGCCAGTAGAAGCCATGTTAAAGGTGAAGTTAGACTGAATCTTAACATTAGGCAGAGTCAGTTCAGCAGGCATATCCACACCATCACTCTGACGGCGGAATAGAGTAGAAGCTTCAACATAGTAGTTACCAGCAAAATGAGAAGCATCAATAGTTAATTCAGAAACATTTATAGAATCCTTTAACACATAGAAATCAACAAATACAGTCTTACCAACCATAGTCTCATCCTTGCCAGTTTTCTTCAGAAGCTTCTTCTTACCACCGTCACTGGCAACAACTTCAAGGCCAGTCAATAACTCACCAGTAATAGAACCATCATTTTCACAGACAGCAACAAATACAGGTGCAGTATCATCAATTTCTTCTTCTGCTTCAAGAGCATCTGTCAAATCAATCTGAATACCATCATTAGCAGTAGTGGCATCAACATAAGCAGAAGCGGTAGTATGAACATGAACCTTCTGGCCTTCTTTCTTAAATAGACCAGCACCAGATAGAATAGCAAAACCGATTGGGCTGAGCAGAGCATCCTCAACAGTAAAGGTAAGAGTACGCTCACCTTCCCAAGTAATCAAACGAGTATTGCCAGGTCCGCCCTGAGCATATACACTAGTTGCAGCACCCTCAAGGGTGGAAGTCTTTGCGGAATCAATGTAGAGAACAGGCTGGCCGCGCTTGAAAGTGCTAGTACCAATCTTGGTGGTACCCTTGGCCTTGAATACTACATTACAAATTTCTCTTCATATATAAAAATTATATACGGACTATCTTTTATAAACAATCAAGTTGTTTACATACCTATTTGGACTTGCGTATCAATAGCAAATCTACGAAACTATTAAGTCTCTAGTCTCTACATCGCGGCGTTCCAGCCATGACACGGGATTATCTAGTCGCCTTCCCCGTTAGCCGCATTACTGCGACCCGTTTGATGAGAACGATAAGGTATGTTAGCGCAATTCAACTTACGCCAAAACGCATAATTAATTTTCCTCCTATTGAATTATTATTTATTCATTCATATGTTTAGAAAACTTATTACGTTTTCTTTCCAAAAATAACTCTGGGTTATTTTTATACATATAGTTACCTATTTTAATAGAATCTTTTAAACCAAATCTGACAGAGTAGTGAACTTTATCATAACTGCCGCCTTCTACTCCTGCTTTTTCTTTTAAAATATTCCACAATGGGAATAAAAAATCTTCACTTGCAGAAGTAAAAGCAGTGTTTATTCTATTTCCTTTAACTTCATAAACACTTCCATCTCCATCAAAATAACCTCTGATAAAGTCTGGTAAATATTCTTCTGGAATTTTTGGAAATTTTAAAATTTTACTTTTATTCTCAACTCCGCCAAGAGTAAGAATATCTTTATAAATAACAACACAGCTAAAATTAATTCTAGATGCTTGTCTATCTACATAATCAATTAAATTTCCATCATATTCTAACTCTTGAGCAATTTTCTTTAAAATATATTTATCTTTTTTACTCTGAGTTATATCAAACATTTTACCACCATAAATACAGCCATCTGCACACCAGAAACCAAATACATAAGCCATATTATGGCTCCAAGTTTTAAAATAATCTTGGTTAATATTCCATTTTCTAGCATTTTGTGATTGTATTTTACTTTTTTCTTCATCAGATAACTTCTTTATAGCTTTTCCTTGATGATAACAAAAACTATAAATTTGCTTTTTTGTATATTGGTTATTAAAAAATTCTACCCATTCTGGCAAGGTTTTACTCTCGCTCTGTGACAAGAGAATCTCCTTATGTTCCGGTAATATTGACATATTACGCTTCCTTTCTTCATTTTTCGTGAATATCTTTCATCCAGTCATCCGCATCTTTAACGTCTTTAGCACCTGCTATTCTTAACTTAAATACAGTATCATAATTAGTTTTAAGGATATATCTCTCATATTCATCAAAAAGCTGATATGGAGTATAATCCATAAAACTATTCATATCTTTCTGTTCACCAACAGTAAGAATTGAAATATATCTACTAAAAATAGAAGTTTTCTGATTTGCCTTTTGCATCTCAGCACGTTTTTGATTTCCTTGCTTTAATTTATCTGCAATCTTTTTTGCTAGATCGCCGCTTGGATTATAACTTTCATTACTACTTTTACCAAGAGGAACAATTTGCTCAAGAATTTGTTTAAAAGATTCATAATTTGCGTTATTTAAACAAGTTTTAAAAACTTCTTGTTCATCTTGTCTTTTGATAAAAGTAATATCTTTTTTATTTAACTGGATTTCATATTCAGGAAATAAAATTGTCAATAACATTAAAGTGCAAACAGTATTCTTTTGAAATTCAGGAGTCTGTTTATCATTCATTATTGACATTATTATATCAAAATCTGTTTGATTGCCTAAACGAGCTTTGTCCTCACTTGTTAAGGAGTCTTTTGAAAATTTTAATAACTCATATCCTGTAAAGAAATTATTTTCACCTATTAGAGCAATTTCTTTAATTCGAGGTTGATGGATTACTAACGCTGCTTCTTTTAATGGAATGTCTACACCAGATAATAAAATTAAATCATTTAACATTATTATTCAACTCCTGGGATTCTATCATCACTTCCATGAGTTGCAGTGTAAGTTAAAGTGTAACCAGATAGAGTTTCATCTAAAACTAATTCAGTACAATTAGCAAATAATAATTCGCCAATTCCTGATAATTTACATCTGTTCAAAATTCCATCAATATAACCCGCAATTTTTAAAGGACGCAATCTAAAATTCCCTAAATCCCAATAATCCGTATGACACAGAATATCGAAAGAAATTGTGCAATCTCTGAATTGCGGGTTAGAAGTTTCAACGAAGTTATCAAAACTGATAATAATATAGCTTTTTACTTCTTCATGCTCAGAAAACTTAACTTTTGGCTCAAGCCGAATATAGCCTTCATCACGAAGTTCTTTTAATCCCATACTATCAATTTTATTTTTATAAACTTTACTCGCTGTATTGTCTAAACAATCTTTTGTATTTATAACAAGTAATCTCTTTAGTTCATCACTATAAGGCTTACTTGTTATAAATAATTTTCTTAAAATAGTTTCACAGTCTTTCTCACAAGAGAGAAAAGAAGATTGAAAACAACTAGCTGGAAGAATAATATCTCTTTTCATTTATCAACCCTCCTTATATACTCTCTATGACAACTGAAATTGTTGCCACCTCAGAAGCCTGATTGAACTCTAAAACAAATTTTCCGCTTTTCTTTACAATATCAAGAGTAATAGATAATTTTTGTTTCTCAAGCAATTTTCTTTCGCCATTTTCCAAAATATACCAATCACCTGCGGATATGGCATTTATCGCAGAATAAGTTACTGTATCATACTTGTGAACAATAGTAGGTCCAGTAATCTGTAAAGCTGCGGGATCCAGTTCTGGAACGTCAGAAGTCTCGTCTTCTTTCTCTTTCTTACCCGCCTCTTCTAATGTATTTTCATAATATTCATCAAGGAATACTTGAATTACACCATCGCCATAATAAGGATTTTGTGCAACAACTTGCCAAGTTTTTTTCTTACCTGTTTCAGGTTCAATAATTTTAACTGTGTTAAATCTATGAAAATAATTTATATTTTCTTCATTTTTAGTAATATACATTACCATAGAATAATTTAAATCATTCCATTCAATGCCACCTTTTTGATTCCACACAATAGAGGTTTCATTAGGTCCGCGTAAATAGATCCAATATCTTTTACCATTTACTTCAACTTGTTGGTCACACCGCCGAATCTCTGCACGAAAATAAGCTGTTTCCTCTATATACTGTAAATAAACAATCCAATGAGTATTAGTTTCAACCCATAAGAAAGTATCTCCTGCTTTTAAACCAATAGTCTCAATACCTGGTAAAGTTTTTTGAGGTGGATTTAAGGTTTTATTATTTAAACAAATATCTTTAAATGGAATGGAAATAATTTTATTATCATAATCTGGACTATTTTTATTAGGATTAATTAAACATTTGAACTTTTTTCCATTATCAAGCATTGCAGTTTCCGCCTGATAAGAATTAAATAATGCTCTCTTTAAACTATTCAATTTATCTCGTTCCATGCGGGCTTCAGTATTTCCGCCTCTATACTTCAATCGCTCTTGCATATTATTTAGTCCAGACATAACACACACTCCTGAAGCATTTTTACTTTTCCGATACATTCAAAAATAGTACCCCGGAAAATATCAAAATCATCTCTAGCAAAATCAGAAGTTAAACCTTCTAATTTACATTCTAGAGAGAATAAAATATTGTGAAAGTCTTTATAATCAATGAATAAAGAATCCATTCCCGCAAGCTCATTTTGAATAGTAATTAAAGGCTTCTCCCAATCATAGCCTTCTTCACGATAAGGAAGTAGTTTATAAATTTGTCCAATTAATCTGTGTAAATTATTATTTATAGTAGAGTTGCTAATATCTGCCGCATACTTAGTTATCATCCCAAGCACCTCCATTAAGAGGCGCCATAATAATATCCAAAGTTGAAACTATACGGCCTTCTTTATTAGTAGCTCTACGCTTATAGAGTCTTTGTAGGTGGAAACCTTCTCGTTCATAATCTTTCTTTAAAGAAAGTAATTTACTCATATGATTTGCCTGACTAGACATTTTAAAATCTGAACCAGTATATTTCATGCGAGTATTCTCAACACTTGCTAACTGTTGTCCCAGCCACTCTACCACCATATAGGTAGCTAAAATATTAGCTTCTTCATGTGTTAGAATACAGTTAAAGTGACCATATGTATAGATACGCGCTACTACATCTTTATGGTCACTTTCAACTCCATTATAAATTACTTCATCTTCAAATTCCTCAAGATCATAGTCCAAAAGCTGTCTTGGAAATTCAAACTTCGGAATCGCACTTAATAGTAATTCTTCTAATAATCTATATGTATCAAGCTCTGTAAGCTCCATGTACATATCATCAGTAGTTTTACTTAAAAACAAATCATATACAACAGAGAAGGGTGTAATTGCATTTACCGCCATGTTACACCTCCGTTACTCTTATTACTTAGTAATAGAAGAAACCTTATACTTAGGTAACTCTGCGCGGCGACCAGCTGGTGCTTCGTCCTTATGTGGAACACGACGCTGCTTCATTTCTGACTTCTCTGCTTCATCATCTCCATCAAACTTAGTATTCTGAATTTCAATGGCCTTAGAAACATTAAAGCTCAACTTCTCAAGAATTGCTTCCCGCTTAGCAACGTCATTTAAAGGCATAGTTACAGATAAATCCTTAATCATATCTAATACACCATTAGGCGCAAAATCTAGACAATCGAGAAATTCATCTAGAGAACCATACTGCATAATACGTTTTATATCTTCCTCAGAATAATAATATTCTGGTTCAACACCATTTAATAACTGAGAAATAGCTTCATCATCATGTATCACCAAATAATCAGAAAGCATCTTATGTCCACCCGGCAAATAAGATAGTGCTACAAGTTCGTTGAAAGGGATTTCCTTAGTTTCTCTAGAAACAAACTGACGACGAACTCCAAGTTCAGGAATTGAGTAGCCAACATTTCCTGTATCACGATTAGTTACCTTAATTAAAGTATTCTTATCCATAATAAACTCCTTTTATCTCCTATAAAAAATGGGGGAGAATAAAATCGAATATTATTCTCTTTTATTCTCCCCCCAGTATTTTACTTAATTATATTAATTACTGATTATCCATCGTTAAACTGGTGTTCTCATACACACAAATACCAGGATTCACCAGATAAGTAGCAATACCGACCTTCTGATAGGTCTGAATCTCAGTAGACCAGTCACGATTCTCAAAAGATCTCACCTGAGCGCCACCTTCAAAAGCGACCTTAACAGGCTTCTCAGCACCAGTGGGGATGATGTAAGCAATAGAAGGATCAATAACCTTCTTCGCATTGGTCTCATCCTCGAAAGACTGGGGCAGAATCACAACAGTGTGGCCCTTATAAGCAGCAAAAGCTCCGTTGTTCCATAGCTGATCCTTCATGTTATCAGAGAAAGCATTCCAGTTAGTAGCACCGCCGCTAGACACAGGAAGCATGGTTGCCGCAAATTCAAAAGTGCAATAAATAGTAGACTTGCCATAAGAATCAGCAGTAGCCAGTAGACGATCCATCTCAGCCTCATCGAAAGAAGTCTGCTTAGTCTTGTTGACAGTCTTAATGTCAGTCACAGCAGCCTTCAGAGACTTAGCAATCTCACGATAAACAGTCTCGTCCATACCCTCAAGTACGAGATCGTAGTAATCATTCAAAGTGAAACGACCATCCAGCATCTCTTCCCACTCAACGCGGGCAGCTCCACCATAAGCACTAGTGGGAACTTCAAGAGTGTAACCATCCAACTTAAAGGTTTCATAACGACCAGCAATACCAACCTTAGTTACGAACTGCTTAGCACGCTTACGAGAAGCCTCGCTAATACGCACGCGGAACACGGGCTTAGTACCCTGTGGATAAGTCTTAACGTCAGCGAACTGACCATAGTGCTGAAGAACCTTAGCAGGCAGGACCTCAGTCAGACCAACCTCCAACAGAGTATAAATTAACTTTTCATTATCACGGAAAGCCTGGGGAGTACCACCAAGCTCATTTAACTCATTAATAAAAGTCTTGTTCAGAGCTTCAGCAGAGAACTTCTGATCCTTGTAAGAATAAGAGATAGAAGGATTCAAAGAAGCTTTAGCATTAGCACGAGCCAGCTCAATCAAGTCATTCTTGTTTAAAGCCATTATTTTTTCCTCCTTTTCTATTATTCAATACGCATGAGCTTCACAGCAGGCTGACCATCAGCCAGAGTGTACTCTTTAACAACCTGGAACACAGGACCCTCAGCCTGAGTAGAATTCAGATAACCATTAGCCGCAATATATAGCTTGTCGCCAACCGTCAGGGAAGGACCCTCAGTCTTAGCGGTATCAGACGCCGCAGCACCAACAAAAGCATTAGTAGTGAAAAGATCACCAAGCAGAATGCTTACCAGACGAGGAACAATCTCACCCTCGGTGAAATTCTCTGAACGCATAGCGAAGTCCTTGTGACTCTGCTTACGCTCATCATATAACTTTTCCTCGTTATAAATCATCATCCATTCGCCATCACCGGTTAGATTAACCTTACCAGTCTTGTAATCATACTTGGCAAAACGTCCATTCTCAATGACCTTACCCATATTCTCGGTGTCAACAGGCAGCTGAGCTAGAATCTGGCCTGTAACAATACCGGAGATATGATTAGGCTCAACCTGAGAATAGCCGATACGATCAATTTTAGTAGCCATTCTTAAATATCCTCCTATATTTTATTACATATTTTCTTCAGTTTCCTTAACTGCCTTTAACCAAGCAGGAAGGTCATCGGAACTATTATCAATAGTATAAATCAAAGAAGTATCTGCTTCTTTCTTCTGCTCAGGCTCGCTCATCTTCTTACGAGCAAAAGCAATAGAAAGCTTAGCTTCAATTTCTTCATAAGAATATTTCATCTTATTAGCAATAACATCAGACTTATCTTCGTCAGATAGCATGGTAAAGCTGTCAATCAGCTCGTCCTTTTTAGCGTTGTCAATTTCATTCTTGAAAGCAACAAGCTTATCATACTCAGCCTGAAGAGCTTCAAACTTAGTATTCAATTCATCGTACTTTTCTTGCAGTGCGGTGAACTCCTTAGAAGGCTCTTCTTCCTGATCCTTACTCTCCAAAGCTTCATCGACAATAGTACCATCATCTAACTCAACTTCTAGAGTGCACTTGGTTGAAGGCTTATCCTTCTTATACTTGTCATCTTTCTCGTCAGTATTTTCACCGGACTTATCGCCACTATCATCAGAGGACTGTTCATCTTTCTTCTCGTCTTCGGACTGAGTGTCATCCTTCTTTTTCTGTTCATCCTTATTAACGAACTCAGTCTCAGTTTCCTCGGCGGGAGTCTCTACTACCTGCTCAACAGTTTCTTCAACCTGCTCAGCAATAGTCTCAACATTATCCATTTTCTGTCCTCCTTCTAATGCAAAATTCTTTAACTCTTGCATCATAGTAAATAGAGTATGTTTAAAATCATCATCTAAGCTATAATTTAAAGTACCCTCATGTGGAGTGATACTAGCACCTTCAAAACAAGGTTCAACATCCTCACCAAGAATACATAACTTAGAAAAGATCGCGTCATTAATAATGAAAAAATCCATACCACTATTAGTGTCTGTTGACCAAGAGCCTTTTAAACTTTTTTCATCAAGTTCCATAGATTGCGGACGGCCATCGCCTTCCGCAGCCAACTTAGCTTCCTCGAACTGACCAGTCCAAAGATAACCCGTAGTCATAAGATATTCTCTAACAATTTTATTACCAAAATCATCAGTATCTTCAAACTTTTGGAACCAAACGTCTGCATTAGGAGCAACAAAACCATAAGGTTTTGTCATACAATCAAAATGGATTCCTTCATCATCAATAGTTACTTTTTCCCCATGGTCAGTATAATCTTCTTTTGAAGGCTTATAATAACCAACAATAGGAGCACCGCGTAAAGTCTTGGACATTTCCGTAGCAACTTCCTTAGTAATATAAGAATGATTGCGGTTTTGTCCAATATAAAGAACTTTAATATCACAAACAGACATTAAAGGATTAACATCTAACGGCTGTAAATTGATGAACTCAGGACTGTCAATAGTTCTAACTGATTGATGCAATCCATTCATCTCCTAACTTATTTCTTTTCAATAATATCTAAAAATACTTCCATAAGTATTTAAAGAAATTGTCCGTACTTTTTATCCTTGTGCTTCAATATTTTTTATAGTCTTTTCTGACTTCTGATCGTTTTCCTTCTCTGGACGACCGCCTTCAGGATTATCCGATTTAGTTGTCTCCGCAGATTGTGTCTGATCTGTTTGCTGCTTATTCGCCGCATTACGATTCGTCAAATAATCAGAATTCATAGTATTACTACTTAGCGGAGGTACCATCAATTCAACAAGATTTAAAACATTATTCTCGAAATATGCGTCTGCAAGGATTGAACTCTGAGACTGTCCAAGTGCCAGCTGAGGAAGGATTTTTGAACCGCCAATAGTAGATTGCTCTTTATATAACTTAACTAATTCTTTATAATTATAAATAGTAGTTCCAAGAATTTGAACTTTAAAAGAATATTTTTTAACATTTGTGTTAAAATGTTGAATAACCATATTCAAGAATTGCTCAAACTGTTGAATCAAATTATATAAAGTAGCTTCATCATTTAAAACTGACTTTTCCAATGCAATATTGCCATCAGTATTAAATTGCATTTGTGAAATACCAGCTTGGTCATAAACAGCTGATTTAACTCTATCCATACTTTGATCTGCGGCGGTTGTAGCAGAAGTGCTAGACATATCCGCAACATCAGTATCGGCAAAAGTAGTTAAAACATCGATACCAATAGCTCTACCTAACATACGAACCGCATTATTATGTAAAGCTTGTGCCTCATCAACGTCAAAAACCAAGTCGCCATTTTTATCTATTGGCATCTTTTGAATAATTATTTTTAATAACTCTTGTTCCATCTTTTTGCGGTCAAGCCCTTGCATATCATCTAAATCAATGATAGCAGGTATAACCGCAATCAACATTGGAAAATCTTCACCGTTAATATTAAACTTAATAGTTAAGTCAACATCTAACATATACCAGCCACTAGTATCACCAGGAAAATCAGGAATTAATTTATTATTCTTATATAAATTATATCCTTTTCTAAATTCATCAGGAAATACTTTTAGCATTTTATCGCGTTGAATATTATCTTTAAAATAATCATCAAAATAACGCATATTAAATTCAACAACAGGTCTACCATCCGCAGAAGTAAATCTTGAGCGACAATACTTCATCGGTAATTCCTGAACCACAAATCTTTCTTTGCGGTTAATGAGATACCCATAGTAGCAACCATTGCGAATAACTTTTAATGCAGTTTCACCTAAAAATTGTTTAACTTGACTGTTATCTAAATACTTTAAAATATTATTAAAATCACCAATTATTTTCTCATTTTTAGGTGGATTCTTAGCAGAAGTATCAATATAAGTAGTTACTTTCCAATCATAACGATACATATAAGCCATATATCTACATAGTCTATTATAAATACCGCTAACTCGATAAAAGTAATTAGATATATCACGCATCTTTAAGATATTTCTATCATTAATTGCACGCAATACTTCTTTCTTATCACCTAGGTTAGGATTAGTATTCCTTAACTCACTTAGGTTATAAACCGCATCATTTAAAGGACGGATGCCAACATTAATCTTGGAAAAGTCAACAGGAGTAAATCCATGTTCAGGTGTTTCATTATAAGGCATCATATTGAAACCTTTTTTCTTAATTTCTTGTACTCTGTTAATCAAGAAGTTGACACCTTACCTTTCTTTTTTCCAATTATATCATATTTTTCCGAACTTATCAACAGCAAAGTGATTTTATTACCATCCATATGCAGCTTTCATTATATAATCATAATTTAAAATATTTTCATGCCAATATGGAATTAATAGTAATTTAATATTGTGCTTACGGCAATACTCTCGCTTAAGCATATCATGATATTGTTGCTTTCTTAATCCAGCCTCGCCGCCAAATTTAGACTTAGCTTGGAAGTGTTGAATACCTTGGTATTCAATCAAGAACTCAAGCTCACCTTCGTCATCGAAAACTGCGAAATCAAAACTATCGCAAAGGATGCCCAGTCTGAGTATATAAATCCTTAAAACTATATTCTTCTTGAAACTTTAATCCAGCATCATGTAAAATATCTTCGATCTTTATTTCAGCTCTTGAACTCCTCAATTTAAATCACCTACCTTGCTGCTTTTCAGCATCTATAATATATTAGATTTTAAGCTAGGACGGTTAATGAAAACCGCCCTGAGCTTTAAGTAAAGAATAAGAAATCATTAATATTTCTTCCTTTACGTCGTTTCTTAATATCTTCTTGTAATTTTACATAGTATAAACCATATAAGAACGCACTAAATTTATCCTTTTTAATACTTCTTGAAGACTGTTTAAGAATAATATTAGTACCATCATTCTCTTGAACTAGATTCAACAACTGGTCACGCAAAATGGAAGTCATAATATAGGGTCTTAAATAAGCATTTCTATCATCTAATCCCATATTCTGTCCAACTTTAGTAGACATTAACTTTACTTTTGCTTGTTGTTCATCTATTAAAAATTTAACTTTACCACTTGACATTTGTGTTTGAGCATAAGAATAAGCTTCTGTGTTAATTGGCGCATTAGCTTTTATAATATACATAGCGTCTTGAACAGTATCCGCAGTTTTCATCTTTTTATATTTACCTTCTTCATCATTTTCAACACCAAAAGGAGGTAAAATATCACCAGTATCTGGATCTACTTGAGAAATAACCATAAAATCTACTAGACCTGCACCTAGACCATTACCATCAATAGCTAAAGTTCTAGCCTTATATTGATAATAAAGTTTCTTTAAATGAATTGCTTGCAATTCAAAATGTTCTGCATCATATGTATATATATTAACTAATGATTTTAAATCAGAGCCTTGCACTTGCGGCGTGCATTTGAACACGCAAGCTTCTGTTGTACATCCAAATCGGCCAACGTCAACTCCAATAACATAATAAGCTGATTTGGCGTTGCGTCCACTCCATTCCTTTTCGGCCTGATTTAGTACACGCTGTTTATCGAACTTTTCCGCAGAGTAGAACGCATTCTCCACGTCTCCTCCCCATCTGGACATATACTCTCTGGCGAACGAGTCCTCTGCATAAGTACCCTGGAGTTTCAAAGTATCAACGAAATCTTCGTCCAACAGTCCCTCTATCACAGGAGTTTCATAAGTGCCGCCAATAATCATAACCTCATTCGGTTCAATAATAGACTGAATCAAAAGCTCAATTAATTTAGAGTAGGCAAAAGAATTCTTCCAGCCTGCTGTAGTGATATATATCTGACTTTTGTTTACTGTCTCTTTGGGATCACGTGTACCATCAGGAAGCAATCGGTTAACGTTTGTAGTAGGAATAATGATTTCATTCAACGCGGTTTGATCAATAAGGACGCATTCTTCCATTAGACCACCAACTCGGCGCTGACCACGAGAAGATTCACGAGCCGCAAGAATGTCAATAGAAGAACCATTTTTAAATAGATATTTAACACTATCTTTTGATTTTGTTGACTTGCCCTTTTCCCAGTTTATCTCATTGTTCAATGCAGGGATAAGTCTGCATATCTCCTCGATCTTCGCGATTGTGATGCTAGCTGCTTGTTCTTTTCCGCCCGTCGTTACGAACAAGTTCGCACCCGGATAGAGAATACAGCGAAGCATTAATACCATCATAGATAGAAATGATTTTGAATCTTTATATTCTATTAAGTTCGCAAAACTTAATACGTTTTTTAAAAACTGCTTATAATTTCTTATAAGAATAGACTATTTCACATTTTACTTTTTAGTAAAACCTCTCCATTTCGATTTAAGGGGTTTTCACCCACCTCATAAGCTTAGGCCCTACTCCTATTGTTTCTATTATACCCCGGAAACTAAAGGATAGTCGTTGAAGTTTATTATTCTTTATTTAAGAATAATCTTACCTGCAGATTCCATTGTCCAAGAAAACCTTCCTTAATGTCTTTTGCATATTTCTGGATTTAGCGTTCCTGCAATTAAAAGAGTTTGTCCAGAAAATTATAATAATTTTCATTGGCGCATTTTCATACGCACGGGGAAATGTTGCATAAACATATCGGTGTCGCATCACAATTCTGATAAACACGCGTTGATAAAAATAAAATTTAAAATGATTAGGCCCACCATCTGGTCCCGCCATGTAATCAACCAATAAATCAGGGTATTCTCTAAAGAAAGAAATTAAATTTCGTAAATTATCTAATTGTGCAAGCATTCTTTCTTCAGAGACTTCCTGCATATTTACTCTAGCTTCAGAAATGTCAAGTAATGATTGTAAACTCACTTATCATCACCTAAATCTAATTTCTGTAATTTATCTAGTTTAGGAGGTTCATAAACAATCCGCTTATCAAGAGCAGCTTGCTGGTTTAAAAACTCCTTATATTTAACATGGTCATTATCAGACAAAAGCGGTTCAGATAAACCATGTTTTCTAGCTTCTTCTTTATCTTTCTTTGCTGACTCCGCGTTTTCACGCTTTTGTATATAATCTTCAATCTGTCTAGCAAGAGCAGGATCATCATAAATAAGTGACTTTGTGTATTCTTTCATATCACGAATAACTTTATCTACAATATCTCTATCAATAGACAAATCAAACTTAGGAATTTTTCCGCCATTCTTTTCACAGAAAGCAACCATCTCACCAACTGAATTTACAGCGGAATTATTTCCTTCTTTATTCTGAACCGCAGTAAATTTTGCGGATTTCCGCAATGTTTCGTAAGCTCTAGATAATTTATTATAAGCTTCCAAATCTCCTTGGTCGCATTTTATCTTAATTTTCATTAAGTACGGACTATCTCTTCATCTCGTTGCCGAGAGCCTCGCGCTTCCACTTACATATTAATAGTAAGTGTACTCTACTCATCTATTGATTTTCGATAGTCTCTACACCTTTCAATTTTGCTTCCAATAATAACCTTTATATAACGTTTTTTGTCTTATAGCTCTATTTAATCCATCATGACTTTTTATATTTAAAAATTTTAAAGCCATTTGTTTTGTATTAAAAATTTTAATTAAATTCCAATTTTCATCATACATTTGAACTTGTTTACCGTTTTTAGCCTTTTCATCTTTATTTCCATAATTACCATTTTTCTCTCCAGATGTAGCTTTAGACATCTTCTCTCTGTATTCTTTTGTACGATAAACAGAAAAATCAGTATGTGATACTCTTTTTTGGATAGATTCTAAAGACTGTTTTTTACCATACATAGGATTATTTTCTCCCATATACTGTTTAGAACGTTCTTTTCGTTTTTCTTTTGTCCAATAAGCTAAAGATGCTTTTCTAAGTTTTTCTTTTGTTTCTTCATTATGATGTTTTCCATACATAGGATGATTTTCTTTAGAATTAGCTTCACTAATTTTTTTATTAATTTTTTGTCTCTCTTTTAAAGAATAACCTTGAGTAGTATATCCGCCTTGTCCGCCTGAAGCTATATTATAAAAATTTTTATCTTCTGTCGCATTAAATTTTTTTATGAAATATTGCTCCATTTTACAATTTTCTTCCTCAGAAGATGAGATATATAAAATTTCTTTTTTGAAATTATTTCTTCCATATTTTTCAATAGCTTTGGTTAAAACAATTCCGCTTCCTAAATAATCATCATCTAAAAGACCCTTATGTTTTCCTATGTATTTTTTACCATTAATTAAATTAGTTGTTATATAAATATAATATTTTATTGAACTCATCCACATCGCTCCTTTCAATAGTTTTTGAAAATTGCTTTTAATGGATTAGTCAAAATTGACTTGGCACGGTATTGTCTTGCTTTTTAAAGTTTAGAGTTCACCGTTAGCAAATTATAAATTGTTATAATTCACACCCCTAATAAGGTTCACGAGGTTTTAAGGCGACCGATTATTCTTGGTTAATCGCCTGATTCATTTTAAGATTTGTTTTACAGATTAAAATTAATGAACTCTCTGTATCACTATCATTTATATCGAAAGATTTCTTCATTTCATTATATTTCTTTTCAAGCTCAACCCATTCACTTGCGCGGTACAGCCTACCCCATTTCATAGCGAGATATACTTTATCCTCATGCGTTAGTTCTGCACCAACATCAACTAATTCATCTTCTGATATGAACTCGTCTTCTTTAAAATAGTTGTTCTGACCAATACCGCTAGTATTTCCACCTGGTACCGCTTGAGCTTGCTGAATACTCTGTTCAACATAATTCTGATACTGAGTATCTGAGTCTGAAAGCGTTAAATACTGAGCTTCACTAATTTCACCGTTATCAAGTTGAGCTTGAAGTTCCTGCTTGCGCGCTTGCTCATCTTCAATATGCGCCGCACGATTTTCCGCAGTCTGCTTTAATGCTTCTTTTTCTTGATTCAATTTTTCTGTATCAGCCCAGCCATAATCTTTCCATTTCTTTAACCGCATTTTAGAAAGATACTTGCCAAAAACAGTCATACCATTCATCTTTTCAGGATTTTTAGCGAAAGCGCGGTCCCGCAATACATTCCACTCTTCCTCCATATAAGGCACATCCATTTTCTCCAAAAGCCAAAGAAAGGTTTGCGGATCATAGTTGTCAATGTGCATCGTCATACAACGTTTGCAAATTTCGGCTTTTCGACCATCCTTATAAGTATAAAAATTATCATCTGCCATTGTTTTTCTACATTTTTCACAATAGCAATTAGCCATTTATATATTTCACCTCCTATTTATAATTTATTAATAGTAAAATATATAGATTATTTATTTTTGTCCAAATATCTTTGCTTAGCCGCAAGTTTTGCTAAATTTTTCTTACTATTAGCATTGCGGCAAGTCTTGCAAATTGAATACCAACCATCTTTACTTGAACAGTTATGTGAAAAGAATTTTTTGTTAGCTAATTTATATTCGCCGCATTTAGTACATCTTTTCCAATTACCATAAACTTTTTCAGAATAATACCAATTTAAATAATCTTCTTGAGCTTGTTCTGCAACTAATTTAGGAATTTTATTACGCCATAATGCAGAGATATATTCGATAGAATGCTTGATACCATGAGTTTCTTCTAACTTTTTTTGAATTTCAACATTAGTCATTCCATCAATCTTATAAATCAATAGGTCATAATAAAGTGGATATTCATCTTTTAAAGTTTTATCAACTAAGGTATCTAAATCTTCCATTAAATAATATAAATCATACTCAAAATTAGCATACGCCGCCTCTTTCAAAGCAGAATAATTACATAGTAATGCTTCGATATGAGATGGCTCAAAAAAACTAATAAGGCCTACATTATGTGGAACGCCATCTTCATCAATAGTACAATAGTCATCAAATGCTGTGCGGGCTATTGATTTTATTGTTGAACTAGATTTTGCTGAAGTGCGGCGATACCCGTTTCTAATTACATATTGGTCTTGACGCATCTCAATAATTTGTTTTTTTAATAAAAACTTCTTTTTACCATAAGCATTTTTATATAATTCTTCGACTTTTTCTATTGCTTGCCGCAATTCTTTTAACTCAGGAATTTCTTCTAAATCAGATTCTGTAATAGGGTCTTTCGGAGTTAAGATAGTGTTTTTACCCAAGTCTGATAGCATATTATAAATACCATCTTCGCCATTTTCTAATTTGCCACATAAACCTTCATAAGAAGTTTCTCTTTTATTTACTGTTACTAATCTATTATCTGTTAATATCTTTTTTTCTTTTCTCTCTTGTTTATCCATAGCAAAAATGATATAATCTGCTAATACTTCTAAATACTTGGGAGTTAATTTTTCTTGCGGTGTTGTGGAAATAATTTTATTGACTAATTCATTACGCTCTTGCGGAGATTGCAAGGTATAATCTAATTTAAGGGGCTGGTCAGAACTGGTTAAGTCCTTTACATCTGTATCCGCCATTAATTAACCTCCCTTCTAAATTTTATTATCCGCTTATTAATTTTATTATACCAAAAATTAGGATAAATATCAACCACTTGGGCAAAAATGTTTAAATGGATTTTTTAAAAAATTTTTGTTATAATATATATAGAAAAATAAAAGGAGAGATAAATAAAATGGCAAGACGTAGAGCTTCTTTTTTGAAGAATAAGGCAAGTTCTTATCGCCGCAAGGCAACACAGGTTTTGTATCATGCAATGGGCGGAACTGGTAGTTCTCCTAACCGCAAGAGTAAAAAGGATTAAAGGTGAAAAAATAAAATGGATAATAAGAAAATTAATAAAGTAATTAACTATAATGGAAATTTTAAACAGTCAGTAATTTGCATGGAAGAATGTGCAGAACTTACCAAGGCAATTTCTAAAATGTTGCGCGGAAATGATGGGTATTATACTAATTTGGTTGAAGAAATGGCGGATGTACTTATTAGCATCGAGATGCTAAAGCAAATTTACCATGTTGATGAAAGTGATCTTGAAGGCTGGGTAAATTTTAAAGTAAACCGCAATTATGAAAAAGTGCTTGCCGCCGCAAAATAAAAAAGAATGTGTTGATTTATGTTAAAAATTTTAATGATTATTGGAACAGTATTATTCATTTTAGTAATAGGCTTTTTAACTAGTTATTTCGTGAATAATTATGATAAATCCACAGGTTATTTAGGTTTTAAAGTAAAACCTATTTTGCTAAATTATAAGACTTTTAAAGAAGATTATGATAAAAATTCAAAAAAGTATTCGCTTCTTTCTGGTTCAGTATTTGTCTTTGATAATGGACAACTAAAATATGAAATTTATTTTTCAAATATTATAGGTTATTATAAATATAGGATTTTTTATTATAAGACGAAAATATTAAAGCAGAAGAAAAAAAGAAAAATGGAAATTAAAGAAAATACTAAAGATTTTTTGAATTTTATTTCTAAAGACGATTAAAGGTGAAATATGGACATTTTAAAAATTTCTTTGATTTGTATTCTTAGTGGGTTAAGTATTATATATTTTTTTGTTTTAATTATGTCCCACTCTGATATGAGAGCTATTAACCTCAAGCGATTTAATAATTTTAATGAACCCCGAACAGGTGTTGATTCAGAAGTATTTCTTACTTTTGAGGAATTTATGAATTATGTGCAGGATGATATTAATGCTTTGCGGAAACAAAGTATGGATGAAATGCGGGTTGCTACAGATTCTATGCAGCAAATTTTTACGTAGCAGAATGCTGAAAAATTTTTTTAGAATGAATTTTGAAAAATATATTCTTTTAGTAATTTGAAATTAAAATTATTCTTGGAGAGGGAAATGTTTTTCTTTTAGTAATTTGAAATTAAAAATGCTCTTAAAGAGGGAAATGTCCAGACAAACCCATTTTTAAAAATCAAATCTGAATTTTCCCAAAACCCTACCCCCGGTTTTATTTTCATCTCACCTAATGCACACACAAACACTCCGTAGTTACGCTGTTTCTCCTCGGGGCGTAAGCTATTCATACGCCCCGTCTTGCTCTTTTTGTATATATTGCACAAATTTTTTCTAAAAATTTTGTTAAAAATGATGAATCAGTTCGATCCTGAATCCACTTCAACCCTTTAAAGCATCACACTTCAACAATGTAAAGCATAACACTTCACTCATTTAATGTATTACACTTCAACAGTGTGAAGTATTACAGTTCGACCCTTTAAAGCGGCGAAGATTGTTAAAGATTTAACGAACTCTATTCACAGCATCACCGCAGGACTTCTAATAAAAACCTTTTTAAAAGATGTCTTTTATCTAAGTCTTTTGTAAAACACCTTTATTAAAGTAATTACTGAAAGACTTCTAACAACAACCTGTTTTAAACAAGTCTTTTACAAAAGTTCTTGTTGTATGTCAAGAGTTAGTGTAGTAATGTGTGACTTTACCTAATTAGCGTTAGGGCAAGCTAACTGGTAAAAACTGTAAGAGCTGGTAAAGACTGACAAAGAGCGTAAAGCGTGAAACACAAGCTCAACAAGAGCACAACCAAACGTTGTAAGTCTACAACAAAACGTTGTTGTACATTTAATGTATTATGTGTTATAGTATAGATACAGTAAAGGGAAAGGATGTGCAATAGTATGGTAAGCATTCAAGTAACGCTGTTCGACGTTAATGGTAAGTACAGACCTATTAGCACTATTGTTCAGGCTGAAAGCGTAGAGGCGTACACCGCAAACAAAAGTAAGTATCATGTGAGAGCTATTCAGAAGATGTGCGCTCAGAGATGTAGAACATGGACTAGCTTGAAGGCGGATGGGTATCAAAAGATGAAAGCTAGAATCTACGACAAAGAAAAGATTCAGGCGGAAAATGAAGAACGGTATGAGCGTATTAAGAAAGAAAGGGGCTGGAACTAATGCATGACTATATTGTTAAGGTAGACCTTACAGAGACTGGAAAAGATATGTATTTCGCCGAATTAAGCGACATCACTGAATGGTATACTGACCTAAAAGCGTGTTTGCGTTCTGTGAAAGGTTGGTTAAAAGAACCTGATTCCTTTAATCGTATCTCTATCATAGATGATGAAACAGGTGTTGTAATGGCACAGTTCTCACCTTTTGGAAGTCTTACCTATGCAGACGATGATTTTTATGAAATCTTCTTTTTTGAATATCTTTCTCAGTTACTTTTTTGAATATCTTTCTCAGTTACTGGAATGAAAAAGAAGTGAGCTTTAAGCTCACTTCTTTCTTTATTACTTCTATAAAAAACGTTGTTAAAAGATGTAGCAAAGTGTACAAAATGCGGCGATACTTTTCATGCAAAGTGACGAAGGCAAAATGAAAAATAATGCTTGCAATTCTATGATATTCTGATATAATAATAGATGTAAAGGGAAACCGCAAAGCCTACTTGAAAGGATGTATGAATAATGAAAGAATTCTATATTGACTTTGAAAGCTATGTTACCATTAAAGCTGAAAACAAAGAATAGGCAATAGCTAAATTTTGGAAACTGATTGTAGAACTCCAGGATAAAAGCCTTATCGGAACATTAAAAGTTGATGGAGTTGAAGAAAGAATGGAATAAATAAGAAAAGCGGTTTAACCGCTTTTCTTTTTACTTTTATAAAAGTCTTTCATTGAAGCGCCCCCGAAAAATTTTAGCACACCCGCCGCATAAAATCAATAGGTAAAATAGACAAAATAACATAAAAATTCCTATCCCATTTTGTATGATTTTGTATTGACAGATACAATAAATTTTGTTATACTTAATACAGAAATTAAGAAAGAAACAAATTTCTGAAAGGATGTAATTTTTATGAAAAAGTTCGCTATGGAGTTCGCCGCATTCGCATTTTTTGCTTTTGCTCCGCTGGTCACTATGTGGATTATTAAAGGGGGAATCTAAATGAATATCAAGTTCATTATTATCTTTTCTCTGCTGTCTCTTGTGAATGTGGTTTTTGCCACATTCAAGAGTCTTATAACCATTAAAGGCGGGAAATGGGCGGCGGCCTTAGCTAATGCGGGATATTTCGCATTCTATAATATCATGTTGATTTTTACTGTTGCGGATTTCCCTATGTGGATGAAGTGTATCATTACTTTTGGCTCCAACCTTATCGGCGTTTTACTGGTCAAGTTCATTGAAGAAAAGAGTGCAAAAGAAAAGTTGTGGAAATTTGAAGCAACTTTTGCAATAGAAAATCTGGACAACATCAACCATCTTTTGAAAGAAATTCCACATAATTATATTGAAGTTGGTAAATGGGTTATTTTCAATATTTATTGCGCTACTTGTGAACAGAGTGAATTTGTTACTGAAATTTGTAAGTTGCATCATGGAAAATATTTCGTAACTGAAACTAAAATGTGAAAGCGGCCATGTGTCGCTTTCACACTACTCACTTTTGAACCTACTTTTATAAAAGTCAACTGCGTAAGCCCTCCGAAAAATTTTACCACAATACTCAGTCAATGTCAAGAGCAAAAATACAAAAAGTTGCACAAAATGCGGTGTCCCGAATTGTACAATCTGTCAATAGACAAAACCCCTTTTCTTATGTTATAATAAAAGCACAAAAGAAAGAGGTGTAAATGTAATGAATGAAATTTTCGGCTATTGTGGCTGGGATTTTGGCAGAGCGCGAAACAATAAATTCCAAAGGGGCGAACAAGTTCGCATTGGGCGCAACATTTACCGAGTAATTTTTCGCATTGGTTCTTGGTATTTGCTAAAAAGAATTTCAAAAAAGACTTGACAAATAGCTCCCTTTAAGTTATAATATAATTGTTCCAAGAGAGGAACAGAAAGGAATTGATAATTATGAAAAAAAGTATTGCTCAGAGAATTAAAGAAGTAGCAGATCAGGTGGAACAGCTTTCTATTGATGTAGCTCGCATGAAACAATTTGCTGATTCTGATGATGTAAACGACATTCAGTGGTTGAGTGAGAAATTGTTTCATGACCAGTCTAAAATGCACTCTGGATATTATTATTTAGCACAAGCTATCTGGGGAGATTAAAAATGGATGATTAAAATGAGAGAGAGCTTTACTCTCTCATTTTTTTTGAGCTTGACAAAACTGTGGCAACTTCTAACAAAAACCTTTTTAATAGTAGACTTTTATAAAAGACTTTAGTAAAACATAGCATCCCCGCCGAAAAATTATACCACATAACCCCGCAGTTTGTCAAGACTAATTTGCGAAAAATTTGCACAAAAATCCCATCCCGAAACTGTGCAAAATGCCAAATACCAATTTTTGTCAAAAGTGGAAACAACTGGTAAAACCGCATCCAGTAATTTACATTTTCGTCATTTTACACAAACTTGCAATTTTGCTATTGACTGCCGCAATTTTCTGTGCTATACTTTAGTCACAATTTGAAAAGGACGTGTTGCAAATGGAAAATAAGATTGACCGCCGCATTAAATATGTTATTGTGTTGGACACTGAAACTGCCCCCATGGACAAGGACTCGCAAGGGGTTGACCCTTATAATATGTTGGTTTATGATGTGGGTTTCGCAGTTTGCGATAAACGCGGAAACGTCTATGAAACTTTTTCTTTTGTTAATTATGACGTGTATGTTTGTGAAAAGTCCCTTATGAAGTCCGCTTATTATGCAGACAAAATTCCTCTGTATGAAAAGCAGATTGCAAGCGGTGAGCGCAAACTGGTAAAGTTTTCCACTATCCGCAAAGTGCTGAATGAAGTTATTCAAAAGTATGGAATTACTGAAATTTATGCACATAATCATCGTTTTGACCTTGGAGCGCTCAATAATACGGAAAGATGGCTCACTAAATCTAAATATCGGTATTTCTATCCCCGCTATGTAGAAATTTACGATACTTTGAAAATGTCCCGTCAAATTCTTGGAAAACAAAAAGCATACAAAGAATATTGTAAATTGAATGGTTACATGACCAAAAATAATCAGTGCCGATTTACCGCTGAAATTATTTACCGCTACATTACAGGAAACAAAGAATTCAAAGAAGAACATCAAGGCTTGCAAGATGTTTTGATTGAAAAGGAAATTCTTTCCTATTGTGTAAGCAGACACAAGAAAATGAACGGAAAACTTTTTTAAAGAAATTTGCGGGCGGGGGTTGACAAGTCCCCGCCCTTCTGTTATACTATACTCAGAAAGACAAGAGGAAGTGAATCAAATGAAAAAATCTTTGGTATTCGATATGGATGGAACAATCGCCAACTTTTACGGCGTTCACGGTTGGCTGAAATACTTGGAACATTCTAACCCCTATCCCTATGAAGTAGCAAAACCGCTTTATAATATGGACATTTTGCGGGAAGTGCTAGAATTGCTTAAGGCTCAGGGCTGGAAAATTATTGTAACTAGTTGGCTTGCCAAAAACAGCACCCCGGAATTCAAGGACAGCACCCGCAAAGCAAAGCGGGAATGGCTGGAAAAATATGGTTTTCCCTATGATGAAATTCATCTGGTGCAGTACGGAACCACAAAAGCGAATTGCACACGGAAAAGTGGCGGGTTCCAGATTCTGGTAGATGATAATGCGGCGGTGCGTGACGGTTGGCATTTAGGTTCAACCATTGACGCAAACCGCGATATTCTGTCCGAGTTAATGCGAATTGCGGCGGGGAATTAACCCCGCCCCAGCAAAAATAATTTCAAATTCACTATTGACAAACCCACAAAAGCGTGATATACTTAATACAGAAATCAGGAAAGGGGTTGGAGCCTATGAGAGTTTTTTAGCTGGTCAACAAAAAAAAAGTGTTGACAAAAGAAAAAAGCTATGATATAATAAAGACAATCCAAAGGAAAACAAAAATTTTTAAAAAACAAAAGGAGAAATGATTTATGTCTACTATCACTAAGAAGATTATGTTCGCTACTATTGCTAACTATTTCCGCAATTCCATGGATGATATGCTTTCCATCCCTGATGAGCTGGTCACTGAAAACATGGATGACGCGATTTCTGCGGATGATGTTGTCAAGTTCATGGAGCATGAGATGGAGCTGGTTTCTCGTAAGCGTTCTAGTGGTAACTCTAAGCCCACCGCAAAGCAGGCAGAGCAGGACGCCATGCGTGAAAAGATTCTTGCCTTCCTGCGTGAGAATGGTACTTCTACCGCAACCGACATCCAGAACGCGCTTTCCATTTCTAACCAGCGTGTGAACGGCCTAATGCGCCCGCTGGTCAAGTCTGGTGAGATTATCCGCACCGAGGACAAGAAGAAAGCTTATTTCTCCGTTGCGGTTCCCGAGTCTGAGAGTGAGGACTAAACCATTTAGGGGACGGGGTGAAAAAATCCCCGTCCCCGCATAAAAAAGTATTGACAGCCCCGGCAAAGTGTGATATACTTTAGATAATCTCAAAGGGGGTTATTAAATGGCAAAAGTAAAAGATAAGGAAACGCTGATTGCTCAGATTATGAAAGAGGCGGCGGCAGATGGTGAACCCGTCACCCGTGAAGAGGCCGAGGAAATGGCGGAAATGGAGATTAAAGCGCAAAGCGTAAAAATCTATGCCAAGTCCGAGGAAAATTCTAGCAAGCCCCGCAAAAAGCGGGAAGTGAAAATCGACCCGGACAAGCTGGAATTGATGGGCGTTTTGAGTGACGCTATTATGGGTTTCGGTTTGGACGCTGTTACAGTTAATCCGCAACGTGAAATTTCTTTCGATTGGCATGGGATGAATTATTCCGTTGTTCTTACTCAGCACCGAAAGAAAAAAGCAGGGGACTAAAGTCCCCTGCTACTATACTAAATTAAAAGGGTGTGCTAAAATATGGGATTTAAAATAAGTATTGACAACAGATTAAAAGCATGATATACTTAATACAGAAATTAAGAAAAGGAAGTGTTTCACATGACCCCTGAAAGAGTGGAATTTCTGGAAAATGAATGGGTGATGTATTTCAATGAAAATACTGAAAACAAGTCGCTTACTAAGCTGTTCGATGATTTTGCAAATATCTACTCTGCGAACTACGATGAGTATTGCGATGTGTGGGACATTATCACCGCAAAGCAAGAGGAGATGGAGCAAGAAAAACTTGACAATCTGACTTTTAATGCGGCGATGGAATACGGCAGAAAGTGGGAAGAACATCATGCAGACCCTGAAAATTTCCTGCTGGAAGTCGAGACTGAAATGCTTGCAAGAGTTGTCTATGAGCTGGAACACCTGAACCCGCACCCCTACAATTTCAAATATAATACGATGTATAAGAACATGAATGAACAACAGAGAGCTTAAAAGCTCTCTGTTACATAAAAAAGAAAAAGGATGTGTTTTCTATAATGAAGTATCTTATTGTGAAGTGTGTTCCCCTTGATGACCAGTGGGAATGCGATGCTGACCGCACTCCGATGTTTATCACGGATGACTGGAAAAGAGATGCACCGGATTATCCTTTTGAAGTTTGGGAAATTAAAGAAAATTATACACTTAAACTTATTCGGGATTATGAGTAAAAGCGGTTTTAAACCGCTTTTCTTTTTTTGCACAAATTCACAGCAGAATTTTTGTTTAAAATAACAAAAATATTCTAAAGACCCTTTTTCTACATAATGCACAAAAATTTTTATATAAACCGCCGCATTTTTGGGTACTTTATCTATTGACAAAAAATATCAATAGTCAAAATGTACAAAGATGCGGCAAATATTTTGTTGAAACTGTCTATTGACATTTGCGGTCAATGGTGAAAATGCACAAAAAAATTTGAAAAATTTTGTGCAAAATGCCTATTGACAAAATTCGGGGTTGACAATTTTTCGTCGGCGTGCTTGCTATTGTAGCACGCCGTCATGTTGTCAATATATATAATGCACAAATTTTTCACTAAAATTTTGTATATTTTGACGAATCCAAATTTTCCCAAAACTTTGAAAGGACTTTTGTAAAAGTCTTTTATAAAACTATTTTGCAGAAACTTCTATAAACAATATGATATAAACAAGTTTTTTATAAAAGTACTTTCTTGAAGTTCACTGGTAAAATTTGTAAATTTTTCTTCCAGTTTTTACCATAAAATTTTCCAGAAATTAGGAAACCGCATTTCCATAAAAATCCATATAAAAAATCCTTGACATAACCGCCTTTATATGCTATACTAATGATGTTCCCAAAAGGGGAATGAACATTGAAAAATGAAAAAGGACGTGGTAGAACAATGGTTCGGGAAAAAGAGTGGCTCTATGTGGGTCATTATGTAGATGTGGACGGGCATTATATTTTGAAGGTGGGCACAACTAACGACTTGAAACGTCGTCAAAGTGAACATACCCGCAATTATAAACGTAGTCCAAGAGCTAAAATGCCAGAAGATTCCAGTTTTACCTATGATTGGAGTTTACGGCTGTCCAAGTATAATACATTGAGGTATGAAGACAAGACAAAAGCGAATTGGAAAAATCTGGGATTTGGTGAGTACATCCGCAATGATAGATTTGATTGTGGCAATGTCAAGCCCGCAATGGTAGAAATTACCATCCGCAAAACTTATCAAATTTTTCTTTAAAAGGTGTTGACAACAGCCCCGCAAAGTGCTATAATCAATAATGTCAAGAGGGAAAGAAACTTGACAAGCTGAAAACTTAAAAAAGTTGAAATTCCCTCTTGACAAGCCCCACAAGCTGTGGTACAATAAAGATGCTTCAAGAGAGAGCAACAACAAATCGACCGCCGAAAAGGCAAGAAAGGAAAATGTTTTATGACTAAGAAGGAAATGTTCGCCGCTATCATCAACGCCGTTGAGGGCAAGCCTACTGAGACTACCGCCGCTGAGATGGTGGAGTTTCTGAACCATGAAATCGATCTGCTGAATCGCAAGCGTTCTTCCAAGTCCTCTAAGCCTACCGCAAAGCAGATGGAGAACGAGGCTATCAAGGAGCGTATTATGGAGATTCTCTCCCATACTCTGGAAGGTCTCACCGCCACCGACATTATGAACGAGCTGGAAGCGGTTTCCATTACCGCATCCAACCAGAAGGTGAACGCTCTGGTAAAGCAGCTCATTTCTGCGGAGCTGGTAGACCGGAAGGAAGTCAAGGGCAAGGCTTATTTCTTCCGTCCCGATGTGGTGGAAGATAATGACGAGGAAGGGGACGAGGGCTAAAGCCCTCTCCCCTCTCAACAAAAGGAAGGTGACTAGATGGAAAAATCTTTCTGTGAGGATTGTGCAGAACTGGAAGGAACTACCTGTAAGAAATGCGGGCTTGCTTATCATCTAGTAAAGGATTGCCCGGAAGGCTTTACACAAGAGGAAATCAATCAAGCGACAACTTCTATTAAAGTCAAGTTAGGAGCTAGGGCTGAAAGTAGTAAGCCCAGAAAACCGCGCACAACGCCGCAAAATCCGGAAAAAATTTCCATTATCCAGGAATTGGCAGAGTTTTTGACTGAAAAAGGTTACAAAAACGTCGAAATTACCAATGAATCCAAGCTGATTGAATTCAATTTTAATGGAAATTGCTATAAGTTAGATTTAATTTGTAAGCGAAAACCCAAAAATTAACAGAAATCCTCCCATTTTTTGGGAGGATTTTTTATTTTTGTGTAATTTTAACGAAATTTTTATATAATTTTTGTGCATTTTGCCTATTGACAGCGGGCGGGCTAGGTGGTATAATTGTCGGCCCGCGAGCTATCGCGCTGGGCCGTTTCCCACATTCTGGCTATATATGGCATTTTTTTCTAGTTGTTTGACTCTCATCAACTCATTCTCCGGAATCCCGAAACCCGCACCTCTTTAATATATGGCCAAATTCTGTAGTTGTTTGATCTAATATGAAATCTCACTTTGACATTATATAAAAATTATGATATAATATATATACAAAAGAAGAAAGGAGTTTATATTTAAAATACCAACCGCCATCCTGGAGTGACGCAGGCGGGTTATAAATGTGGGCCGAGAACACTTAACCTGCATAAAAATATTATCCGCAAAATAAAAACAAAGCCCGCGAGAAACCCAACAGTTGTTAAGCTCTCACGGGTAATTTGTTAGAAAATATGGAATGCAATTTCTTTCTTTTCTTTTTCCTTTCTAGTCTCATTACCGCAAAAGGAAAAATGAAGAAGCCATTACCGCTTCACTCTAATTAACTAATCTTATTAATCATATCTTTAGCCTTTTTAATATAACCTTTCGCAGATGCACGAGTAAGCTTTTCATTGTTTAATACATACATCTGAACCAATCCAGCATCTTGGATTAAAAATAAAAATCTGTAGGCTAAATCAATAGCAAAAGTAATATCCCACTGCATTTTCTCAATTAATATAGCTTCAATTTCTTTCTCTGCGGTTCCAGCAGATACCTCAGCCTTTGCTGTACGAAGCAGAGCTTCTTCAAGATCAGAATTAAACTCTTTAAAATATGTAATCAGCTTTTCTCTCTCTTGCGGGTCTAGGTTACGCAGATAATTTTCTCCTACTCCTATTCTGACAAATATCCTAGGCGAAATCATATCAGTAACTACGTCAACCGCCTTAATATCAGACTCCATAAGGTCATTACTATATTCTAGATAATAAAGTCCATAAGCGTCCATGATAATAAGCATATCTTGACAAGGAAAAGTGCGGGTTGCCATACAACATTTATCTCGAAGGTTCTTTACTGCGGCCCCAGTTGTATCCATCTTCTTACCCCAAAGAAAATCTTCAGGACTCACTTTTTCACCCAATAGGTATTTCTGAAATTCAGTTTTCTCTCTATCTTCATCTTTGCGGCCTGCACTCTTTTTATGAATAGGGGTGAATACTTTTAGAATATGGACTTCAGTTCCTTCTTCTTCAAACTCCGCATATTGCTTCAGTTCTTCTAGCTTAGCTTTTTTTCTATTGGTGAAAGTCTTGTATGTAACATTAAACCAGTCAGCTAAATCTGCATTTGTGTACGTCTTACCTTCTTCTAACCTAAGTATAATTCATTCACCCCTCTCTTTTTCTATATATATTATATAATATTTTTTATTAAAAATCAAGAGAGAAAGTATAATATGCGGCAATCCTTTACATAAAAATTAATATAAGGAGTGCAATAATATTAGATATTATATTATTACACTCCCCATTCTAATGTAAATATTTATACTAGAATTTTGAAATGAAATTTTTTAAAAAAGAATTATTATTTTCATATGAAATTTTGGAACGTTCCTTCTGAGTATGGGTGTAAGTTAAAGTTAAACAATGTAATGGGATATTGGAAAAGTTTAAAAATTTTTGCGTAACCTCTCCCTCCACATTCTCACCATTTTCTCTCTCCACACCCACATTTTTATTAAAATGCACTAATTTCTTTTAATCCTTCTTCATTTCTTTCCACATATAGTCCTCTTACAACAAGATTTCCAATAGTTTCTTCCAATTCCGCCATAAATGCCAAGAAATCTCCCACATTATAGCCTTTTAATTCTCTATATACTTGCCAAGCTTCTTCTTCTTCAATTTCACCATTAGCAAGCATCATTTCAACCATTAAGTCTTTATCTTCTTGACTTCCAAAATATTTTATTTTTAACCGCCGCTTAATTTCTTCTTCTTCTTTCGTAAAAAACTCAATATTTCCATTTTCAAGTTTCTTACATAACATTAATGAACAACTTCCCAATGGACCCCCTTCTTTTGAACTAGGCTTCCCATACAATTCATCTCTTGCTTTAGACATATATCTAATAGTAGTGGTTTCATTAATCTTAAACTTTTCATCTTCTTTGTGGTCATAATAAATTTCAGAACCAACTTTTTTCATTGTACTTAATCCATTTACTGGCCATTTCTTATTAAAATCATTTTTAACAATTTGATAACTATATTTTCTTTTATTCACATATTCACTATTCTTAACCTTAATAATTTTAATCTTACCCCGCATAACTTCAAAATCAGCATATTCTTTTAATTCTTCTAATCTTTTCTTCTTATTATTTTTAAAAGTTGATTCTTTAATTTCAAACCACTCAGCCAATTCAGCATTAGTATAAGTTTGATTAGCTTTTAACTTCAATACTTTTTTCACCTCCTAAACATAAAATTTGCTACATTTAACAATACTTTAGCGTAGCAAAGAAAAGTCACTTTTTTTACACATATAGAATATACTATATATGTACGAAATGTGACTTTTCTTTAGTGTGTTAAAGAATTGCTACTTTTGCGGCTTCACTATTATATAAGATTTTACTGATACGGTTTACACAAAAAGTACCAAAATAACAAAAAAATACTTTTTTATATTTTTTGTTATTTTCCTTTAAGTAATAAATAAAATGTGGATAAAAAATGATACTAAATTACACACATTTTCTTTTGTACTTTTGTTCTATATAAGAAAAAAAAGTAACTAAACTTCATTATACTAAAGAATCTAATAGCAAAACTATCATTTAATCTCATACTTTTCTTAGTAACAAAACAGTTAAAAAATTCTGACGTCTACTATATATAGGAGGTAGAATTTTTTGACCGTTCTGCTATTAAGAAAAGTGCTACTTTTAACACGATCCAGTAGCAAAGCTGCTATCTAAAATAAAAAATAAGGACGACTTCACAGCCGCCCTTATTAAATCAACTTTATCTAATTATTTTATATTTACTGCCTCAGAAGCTCCTCAATCTGGTCGATAAGACTCTTGCTCTCTGAACAATCAGCCTTCTTATCGCACTTGCACTCCTTCTTAATATCTCCAAACAAAGCATCAAACAGCGGTTCAAAAGTAAGACCAAAAATATCAAAACTTGCGGCGGCGCCCTTCTCAAAGAACTTATCACCGAACTCCTTCATATCCTCAATTTCCTTTTCCAATACGTGAAGTGCCTTATCTAGCTCCTGAATATCCTTGTCTGAAATATCCTTCTTCTCAACCCAACCACAATCAAGAGTATACTGCATAACCGCCTCAATCAACTTAGTACGTGCGGCGTCCCGCTTAGCGATCTTCTCCTTCTCGGCATTTGCGGCCTTCTTCTTAGCCTCTTCCTCAACCTTAATACGAGCCTCAATCTTCTCAATCTCAGACATAATCTCCGCAGAGCTAGCACCACCGCGAATCAGACTCTCAACAATATGAGCATCATTCTTAGACATAGCCATATATATTATCTCCCATCCAGCAGCAAAGCTGCTGTCTATAATTGTTATTTTTTACTAACAGTTTTCCACTGTCTTTTCTTCTTTTGTCTATATATATTATATAATAAATAATAAAAAATGTCAAAAGTAAATCAAATATCTAATTCTTTATTCTTCTTTTAAGAAATCGGGATTTTGGTGCGACATCCGAGCGCAGCGAGGAATGTCAATCCAAATTACCGATTTCAAATAGGGGCGCCAATCTCTTCCATGAGGTTATCGAACGACCGCAGGGAGTGAAGATAATCGAAATGGGATTGGCCCCCGTCTTATACAAGCGGCAACACTTTTATTAACTTTAGCAATTCTGCTAAGCATCGCCGCCCTGTTTCATTTGCTCTTGTTTATAGAAATAATAATCTTAATTAAATAAATAAAAATTAATTTTCGCCATCAATTCTATTAATCTTATTTATAAGCCCCGCAAATGCTTTACCAGTTTTATCAGGTGTTCTTGAAGCTATCATAGTTTCTTTTTCCTCTTGATTAAGTTGAATCATAAACTCTTCCAAGACTTTTATAGCTTCATTTAGCTCTTGCTTTTCTTTCATAACAAAATCTCTTTCAATACATTTTGCTTCAACAAAAGTTGCCCCATTTTTCTGTACATAATATATAATACTGAACGTCAGAATTTTGGGGCAACTTTTGCTATAATAAAAATGCTACTTGATAATTTATCAAAAAAATCCACTTGCAGTGGGACAACTTTAATTAAATTCCCACATCTGCTTTTTATAATATAATGTACGAAACAATATTAAGAAAGGAAATGATAAAAGTGAAATTAAATCGTACACAATTAAGTAAAAGATATAATATCAATAGACACCAATGGGAACGCCGCCATGATGAAGTATTAGACTATCTTTCAGGTTATATGTCTATTGAAGAAATATGTCCTAATAGATGTTATTATTATATCATAGATGATGATGCTCCTACTGACATACCTTCTTTTAAAGAATTCTCAAATCAACAGCGTTCAGAAGATTTTCGTGCTTTTGTTAAAGAAAATTTATCAGAAGATTTTCAGTATGAAAGTTATTACCATATGGCGCGGCAAGCAATTAAAAAATTCGCTAAAGAAAAATATAATTATAAAAATTATAAATATCTAGCTTCTAAATATATTAAACCAATCATGTTAGAAGAAGGCATTGCAACAGAAGAAAAATATTGGGCTATTCTTAATACAAATATTGATGAATACCTTGAACCAACAAAAGAACAAATAGCTGGATGGTTTAGAATTCTTGAAAAAAATAAGTTCACCGCACTCGAAGCACAAAATGCTATTATTCAAACTTATCAAACCAAGAATTATGAAGCGGTTGATGAACAGCTAAACCGCTACAAATCTGCTCTTGAAGAATGGCAAAATGAATATGGTTTAAATCTTATTCCAATTCATATTAAAAAATGGAAAGAAGATGGAACACCAGTAATTGGATAATAAGCTGGCTTTGCCAGCTTATTCATCCTTATTCATCAAAAGAAATATCTTCCATCCCGTCTCCCATTAACTCAATCGAACTAACATCGCCGCAATCATCCATCTGAATCTCCATATTATGAGTCCAAAGCAATGCGGAAATCTTCTGCTCATCAACCGCCATAATATAACCAATAGGCTGACCATAAATAGTAATGGGCATATCTACTGCGCTAGACGGTAAGTCAATTTCATTTGGAATCAGTACACCAATACAATTCTTCATTTCTTACTCTTAACCCACAAATGCAACTTTAACAGGTTTTCCAGTTGCGGTTTCTACAAATAAAACATCATCATATGCGGGATCCAGCTCAACACAATACAAGGGTCTAGCTGTAAATCCTGTTGTATCGGACTCCCGCATCAACCTATAATATACAGTAGCATATCTAAAATAATTCTTAGCCAACTGAATCGTTTCAGCTTTACATTTATCAGTAAAAATAATCTGATTATAGGAATCTATAAAATCTAATTTAAATGCAAAAGTAATTCGTGCATTCTGCATTAAAAGACTAATTTTACTCTTGTCAATTTTATGGCTAGTAAAATTATCCATCATCATTGCATTATACTCAATCTGAACATCTGAACAAAAATGTAGATCAATCAAAGACGAATTATAATCTTCAATAAATGCCGCAACTGTCTCATTATAATCCTCTTGATTCTCGCACATAACGAGAATATTAGGACAAAGAATATTAATAATATCAGTATATTTATTAGCCAATTACCTAAACCTCCAAATCTTAAACTTACGGCGATCGTCTCTACTCGTCACCGTATTCTCAATCATGAACGCTCTTGAAACGCTCATTTTTGGGGAAAGTATCCGTAATACATCTTATTTCTACTAATTGTAAAATAAATCATAATATACGCACTGATTCATTTTATCAACCCTAGTGTTTTATAGAATTTACAATTTATATTTTCATTTGCTATTGATTTATTCAATGCGGCAACAGCTCCATCCGTAATATCAAAAGCATTAAAAGTTATAATGAATTCAGCTTTATCTTGCGGCAATGCTTGATTCGTAACCCAATTAATAAAATTATCTTGTAAGTTATTTAACAAATCCTCTTGAGTATCACAAAAAACAATAGAACTATCTACATCAATTTTATCATATTTATCAAAACTAACCCAACAATACAAATTATCGGTGACACGGTTTAGCTTTTCTGCGGGATATAGTCTAGCTTTAAAATTTTCTAATATAGCATTTTTATCTGCGGTATCCGCATAATAAAACATATAAAGCATCCTTATCGTGTCTCCATGTATTCATCAAAACTAATCTGATGCGGCGTTTCATTTTCCATGTAAAATGTATCCGCCTTCTCCGCATAAAATCTCTTGTAAGTCTCGTGGTCTTTGATCTTAATTACATAACAATTACTCTCACCCCCAGTGTGAGCAAGAGCTGGAATAGCCAATAATTCAACTACATCTTTTGAAATACCAGGTTCAAGAAAAACCTGCGTAGCAACTCGTCCTTTTGCATTACCATTGGGCTTAACAAAAGTAACAGTAGTCATTCCATTTGTACAAATTGTACTTACTGTCTTACTTCTACGGCAAGTACATTCCATACCATATGAATGAAATATCTTAATAATAAATTCCCAAACCGCATCAAAAAATTCTTGTGTTTGATAAAATACTATAATTCTATTATTCAACAAACTTTCGAGCATTAGCATTTCTTCTATTCAATCCTTTATAATAATCATCTGCGGTGAAAATACCGTCTAAAACTATAGAATAAACAAAATATTCAATCTCTGGATTTTTACTCTTGATAAATTCATAATCTTCAAGAGGAACAAAAGGATTTAGATAAATCATATCAATATGCTCATTATCAAAAGGGAGATAACCAATGGGAGAAAAGTTTCCTTTACACTTTTGTATATTAACTCCAGCATACTCATGTTTATTAGTGCGGATAATCCAAGAAAAAGAATTTAAAAAAGCACTATACAAAATTTCATTTCTGTCTTTGTTGCAATTTTCATAAGTCTTTTTAAGGAATTTCATGAAACTGTTCAATCTCTGAATTTCGTTTGCGGCAATATATCCAATTCGTTCAATTTTATCCATTATATTTTACTCCATATAGACTTATTAAAAATATTCTAGAATGGGTTTTGCTAAATCTCCAAAATCATCAGAATAACTATAAGTATAGATAGAAATCTTATCACTCATTTGTTCAATCTTTTTAATCAAAAAATTCATATCATCATCATTAAGATTTTTATCAAGATAAACTACACGAAGATTTTTAGGAAATTTAGAAAAATCTGATTCTTCTTCGCTCCACAGCTCACCGTAATCAGTGTACCAATTGAAATGTTCATTCCCCGGTTTTTCTTCGCGTAGAACCCACCTAGTATTAGTAAATGCTGCGACCTGCGGATCATCAGCCTGCATAAAATTAGTATGTCCAGTAAACATACTAATAAACCATTTTTTAAAAGTAGAAAAATCTCTGGTAATAAAAAGGCGGCTTGCTTTTTCCATATTAATGCTCCTCATGCTCAGCGGTAATATTCTTATAAGTGAATTTTAAACCCGGAAAAGTTTTCATGATAAGTCTATCCGCATCTTCGCTAATATTAAAATTACTCAACATCTCAAGTTCACACAGAATATCTTCTCTATCATGCCCACCAATATAAAAGTTAATACCCTCAATCAGTTCTTCTGCATCTTTAATATCCATATCATTTTTCATATCAACAGAAAAACCAATAATTCGTTCATTCCAACAACGATTTTTAATAGCCCAAACATCTCCATGTACAATCAAATCGGTAACAGTACTGACATACTTGTCAAGAGTATGGTGCATAGCTTCGCGGGACATTTGCTCATTAGGAAAAACCTTAACAATAAGATACATAGAAAAACCCTTCCTTTCTTTTATATATATTATAACAAATTTTTTAGTTACTGTCAAGATTTGCGGCAACAGTTTCACTATCTTGTTTCTTTTCCTCTTGATTTTTTGAAACAGACGATGAAGAAGTCACAGCCTCAGAATCCATGGCTTCTACATCACTTCTTGCTCCTGAGGCTTGCTTCTCAGAGCACAGCTCCGCATCCAAAATAGGCGGTTTCCGCGCAAGACCTAACAATACAGGATCGAATTGAGGCTGACCCGTTGCCAAGTTTATAACTAGAGATGCCGCAACTGTACACACGCCCGCTTCATTACAATCAATCCATTCTCTCATACACTTAGACTCTTGATTATAAGGGCACGTATTAAGTTTACAGATAGTTAGCATCTTTTAGCATATCCTCCAACTCATAAATACTGTTGAATACAAAAGGAACAACATTAGGATTAGCAATTTTTAAAGCAGCTCTACCCGCAGAAGGAAAATTGTTATCATAAAAAATAACATCTGCTTTATCATATACCGAAACAATTCTATCATAAAGAGTATAAATGATAGGACTACCATCACAATATTTAAAACCCTGAAAAGTTGCTTCTTTCAAATCTTGCCAATCAATAGAGCCATCATAGCGATAAACGCTTTCTCTATGGTTATCAAGCATATAACCAATACTACCATAGATATTTCTCTGGCTGCAATAGAAAGCAATTCTCATTAATAGTTCCTCTTTCTTTTATTTTTTTATGAATATATTGTAACAAATTTTTTTAATTTTGTCAAAATAACATCACCGCATTGGACATTATAAAAATTTTACAGTATAATAAATACATAAAAATTAAACAAAAGGAGCAATCAATATGAAAATTTCGTGGGGCGCTATTATTACTTTTATTTCACTTTTGATTATTACCGTTTCTGCACTTGTAGGAATTTTTACTATCCTTAATATTTTGTTTACACTACCTTTGCTTGTAGATGTTGTGCTAACCGCAATTATTGGATGCGGACTTCCTACACTTTCTTTTGTAATGATTCTTATTGAAGAAGGTAAACATTAATGAAGAATATCATCATTATTATTGTTTCTATTTGTCTAGCTCTTGGAATTACCATGCTAGATTATTTAGGAATCATGTTAATTATAAGCTTTACACCGCTTAATTTTGTGCAAGGATTTTTTATTAGTTCATCTATTATCTTCGCACTTCTAGTTATATTGATTCTCTTTGCGGTTTGTGATTTTAATATCAAAGGGCAGTAATAGCCCTTTGATTTTTTGTAAATATTATTTTATAATATATATACATTTAATATTTATAATAATAAGATTGGTCGTTAAGAGCAAGGAGGTACCATTGAATGACAGATTTGGAAAAGTATCGTCACAAAATTTTGGATGGTAAGCAGACTGCGGCGTCTCTGCGGGCTGAGCTAAAAAAGGGTATTGAGGAGTTCGCTGAAAAGCGCAATCGCCGCCCGCCTAGATTGATTATTTTTCAGGTAGGTAACAACCCCGCATCTAATACCTATGTGCAGAATAAGATTAAAGCGTGCGAAGAAGTCGGTATTAAAGCTCGTTTAATGAAGCTAGAGAGTTCAATTACTGAAGATGAACTTATTCAGCTAATTCATGAAGTTAATTCTCGAACAAATGAAAGCATATATAATGGAGTTTTTGTTCAGTTGCCGCTTCCCGAACATATTAATGAAAATCGTATTATTCAGATGATTAATCCGAATCAGGACGTGGATGGATTTTCTATTGAAAATGTTGGCACTCTTATGTTGAAGCAGCCTAAGATCGATGCTTTTATGCCATGTACTGCATGGGGTATCATTAATCTTCTGCAAGAGTATAATATTCCTATTGCAGGTAAGCATTGTGTAATCGTAAACCGCAGTGCTATTGTAGGTAAACCGCTTGCAATGATGCTACTCAAAGAAGATGCAACTGTAACTATTTGTCATAGTAAGACAGAAAATCTTAAAGAGATTTGTCAACAGGCAGATATTCTTATTACTGCTATTGGTAAGCCTAAGTTCTTTACTAAGGATTATATTAAACAGGATGCTATTGTTATTGATGTCGGTATGAACAGAGATGAAAATGGTAAGCTTTGCGGCGATGTTGATTTTGATGATGTAATTGATAAGGTTGCCGCAATCACACCCGTTCCTGGTGGAGTTGGTCCAATGACTATTACAGTTCTGATTTATAATGTTTATAAAGCTTGGACGCAGTATAATTAATTAAAAGGAGAACTAAATGAAATATCATACTAAAGTAGGCATTATTTCAATTATTATTATTTTGCTTTTGATGTTCATTTCACTCATTATGTCTCTTAGTGGTTATTTTCCTCTTGCTTATGAAATTTACACTAAAGGATTTTCTGGATTAGGCTTTATTTTTGTTGGTGATATAGTTTATAAATGGTTGACTTATGGCGGCAAGAGTAAATCTAAAAAGGCGGTGTCCCAGTTAGAAGACGGAGAAAAGCCGGCTCCTCCGTCGTTTAAACCTGAAAAGTTCTAAATTTTAATTGAGTCAATGCTTGTTTAGGCACAATTCTGTCCGCAAGCATTGATTTTTTTTATATTTTTTGATATAATATAATAAAGAAAAAATAAAAAAGAATAAAAAATATAGAGGTACAAGGAGGATTATCATGATTAGTCAGCTTTATGAGCCGTTTCAGCATTGGGCTGAAAATGGTACGGTTTGGCTATTTAGTGACCCGCATTTTGATGATGCACAAATTGCGGGTGCTATGCAAAATAGACCTAACTCTCAGGAAATTGTTAATATTCTTAATAAGCGTGTTGGCGGTTGTGATACTCTAATTTGTCTGGGTGATGTGGGTAACTGTAATTGGATGAAACAGATTCGACCAAAAGCTCATAAAGTACTAATCATGGGTAATCATGATGATAAAGGTCGAGCTTATTATCTGGATTATTTCGATGAAGTGTATGATGGTCCAGTTATTATTGCTAAGAATGTTATGCTTTCTCATGAGCCTATGTTGAAATTCGATTTTATGTTTAACATTCATGGTCATGTACATAGACCACATTATGAGAATGCCGCGAATGAGCTGAATATCTGTATTGATGCTCTTGATAAAGTTGAGCCTATTAATCTTAATAGAATGTTTAATAGGGGTGGTTTTAGTACTCTTGTCAAGAAAAATATTCACAGAGCTACGATTGATAAAGCAATCAAGAGAAAGAAAAATCGAGAGGTGAAAAATGGTTGACTTTAGATAAAATTCTTGAATCTATTAAAGACTTTGATTTTACAAATTTTTGTAAAGATAATGATTATGCTTTAGATAATCTGTTGCCGCACGAAGAAGGTCTTGCAACTTTTGAAGGAGCAACCAAGTTCGTGATTGATTATCCATCTCTTGATTATGTAATTAAAATTCCTTTTAGAGGTTATAACGATTATATTGGTAATGAAGATCCGTCTTATGATACTGATCCTAATCATTATCTATGGGAGCCTTTTGAAGGCGCTAATAATAATAATTATAAACTTAGTGAATGGGATTATTGTGAAGCAGAATCATCTACTTATGATGATATTGCTTATTTTGAGAATGATTATATTAAGCAATTTTTTGCAAAGACTTCTCGTATTAAATGTTCTTTCATTAATTATCCTATTTACACTCAAGAGAAGTGTGAACTAATGCAGTGTCCTGATAGAATTCCTCATACAGAAGTGCTTACTACTCAGAAGATTTATGAGAAAACCACAAAGCATCATTATACTATGGATATGCGTTGGTTTACTCTTGTAAGAGAACAGTATGGTGAAGAAATTCTCAAAGAGCTTTTCCAAGTTTTGGAAACTTACAATATTAGAGATTTACATGGTGAAAACGTAGGCTTCCGTAAAAATGGCGGCGGTTTGGTGATTTTCGATTATAGTTCTTACTTTGATTAAAAACATTTTATATTTAAAATGATCGCCGCATCCTTTGATTTTTATAAAAAAATATATTATAATATATATGTAAAAAGGAAAGGGGAAATCAAATATGGAAATGTTTTATTATGAATATGCTCTTGAAGTTTATGACCCTGATGAAAATGAGATGGTAATCCGTCAAGGTGTTGTTGCAGCTCATGATATGGCTGAAGCAATGAAACTCGCCGCAGATTATTATGGTGAAGATTGTATTGCTGATGTTCATAAGCTCTTCTGTTGCAGTGATGTTAGCATTTATGAATTCAATGGCCCTGACAATAGTTATCGAGTGGATGTGTGTGAGGAGGATGATTGTAAGTGATTAGAGTTGGTGACCCTCAGTTCATGTATATGAATGAGATGGAAAAGAAGCGCAAGGCTGATGAAGCTAAGTGTGATAGACAGCGAGCTATTAATGCTGTTATTGATGAAGTTAAGGAAGATTATGCAGGAACCTCTATTACACAGGATGAGCTTGGTGAAGTGATGTGTGAATATGGACTCGATGAAGTTACTCAGTCTGAATGGATATATATGCTTCGTGAGATTGCGAAGTAAGGAATAAAAGAACTAGGCGGAGGGTGGACGCAGCTCTCCGCCTAATGTGATATGGGGGTAAATATGATTTTTGCTATGCAATACCGCGATTTGCGGGATGAAAACAAAAGTATTTATGATGAGCTAGGTGAAATTATTATTAATTATGATTCAAAAGATATAACTCTACCTAGATTTATTAAAAAGCATCAGAATCAATCTATTGTAATTAATATCGGTACTGGTTCTGCATCTGATGAAGATGTAAAACGTTTCATTGATTTTAATGATAAGTATCATAATATTAAGTTGCGGATTTCTCATAATGATTCTTATTTCGAGCAGATGATTAAGGATAAGATTCCTTATTTTTTCAATGATTGCTATTGCGGCGATTGGGATATGTTGAATAGTTTGCTTGATGCACCCAATAGTAATGTTAGCGATATTTATATCAGCAGTTCTCTTGGTTTTGACATTCAAAAGGTAGCTAATAGAGTACATGACGCTGGTAAGCAACTTCGTTTGATTCCAGATATTGCTAGCGTTAATTCTTTTGTTGATATTGCTCATGGGATTACTAGCTTTTTTGTTAGACCTAATGATATTGAATATTATAGAGGAATTGTAGATGTAATGGAAATTCTTGGTGGGCCTATTAATTATCAGGCTTATAAGAAGCAGAATTGGTTTGGTCCTTTGAATGAAATTATTACTAATCTAGATTCTAATATTGACAACCGCGCAATTCTTTCTGTTTTTGGTTCTGCTCGACTGCAGTGCCAGAAGCGTTGTGGACAAGGAAGTTCTTGTAAAATTTGTAAAAATATAGAACAGCTTTCTGATACTATGCTTAGTATGAATTATATCTTTAAGGAGGATTAATTATGGGTAAAGACATTCATATGTATATTCTCAATGAAGATGATAAAGTTATAGCTAGACCTTTTTGCCGCGGCTACCGCAATTATGAATTTTTTGGTCAGCTAAATGGGGAAGGTCAGGAAGAATATTATAATTATCTTCCTACTAAATATATTACTATTAATGAACTTCCTGAAGCTATTAAGAAAGACTACGGCGATGGTGATTGTTGTTATGGTTTGCAAGAAATGAATCTAGCTGAATTTGTGAAATGGGCTAGATGTTATCGTCCTTGGATTCAGGCAGGGTGGGTTCATAAGAAAGATGCTTGGCTTTACAAGAGTAAAGAAATTTATCCAGAAGAATATCAAAATAGACTTTATGCTGATGATATTCTTGAAGATATGGAATTTATTGAATTTACCGACAAAAGTAATGGTTTTCTTGAGCTAATTGATTTTCTCAATCATCAGTTGTGGTTTTGTACATCAGATATTCATAAATATCGTATAGTTTATTACTTTGATACTTGATAAAAAATAAAAATTTTGTTATAATATATATATAAAGAAAAATAAAAGGAGAAATGAGCTATGGCAGCTAAGGGTAGTATTGCTAAGGTTGATATTTTCAAGAAGATTCTTGATACTTTTAATGGTTCTTTCATGAATGGCGAAAAAGAGCTGCGGATTCCTTGGATGGAGAATGGTGAACAGCTGGAGATTAAGGTTACTCTGACTGCGGCTAAGGATATTCTTGGTGATTGGGGTGCTAAGTCTCAGGTAAACCCTACTCATACGGAACCGGCGAGTACCTCGATCCCGATGAATACCCAGACAGTGGATGCCCCTTCTGAGCCAACTGAGGAGGAGAAGGAACGCATTGCAAAGCTGGTTGCCGCAATGTTTTAAATAATCAAAAGGAGTGAGATTATGAGTCACCTTTATAAGTCTACTGAATGGCAGGACGCAACTGGTAATTGGTTGGTTAATGATACTACTAGTATGACCTCTATTGCTGTTAAATGGTGGGTTCCTATGCGAATGTTAAATCTCACTCCTGAAGATTATATTCATCTATTGAAAGATAAATTTCATGTAAACTATATGAAATATGTTAAAGATGCGGATTTGCTTATTTTTTCTTTTGCTACTCAGGAAGCCGCAAGAAAATATAAAAATTGGATAAATAAGGAAGCTCGTAATCGCAATTATATTATTGATTAAGGATGTGTATTTTACATGAAATGTTTGATTTATGCCTATGATGCTATGTATGGTGGACTTCATGGTATGTATGACTGGACTATTGAAGATGTTGAACCGTCCGAAGCTGAGGATATTGGCTATCAAATGTCTGTTGATGTAATCGAATCCTATTCTTATACTCACGATATGCCAGAAGATTGTGAATCTGAGGAATATCAGGAATGGCTAGATTCTATGGTTGCATATGAAATTTATCCTCTCAAGGAAGAGTATCAGAATCAGACTTTGGAAATTGAAGAAAATTCTGATATTGAAGAAATCATTAACCGCTATTGTTGTTATTGATTGACTTTTAATAAAATATATAGTATAATATATATGTAAATAAGAAATGACAATGTGAACTTGTGAAGTTCAGTTTTCTATTGGCCAGTAGGGAACAGCGCAGGGACTAAGCAAGAGATGGCCGCTCAAAGTATCGAGTCCATAAAAAATCACTAAAGGATAATATTCTAGATAGTAAGGAGCCGGAAGTCATTTTTTCGGAGTAATTAAATTACAATGTTATCGGGATAAGACATTGTAAGTACTGGCAAGTCTAAATCTATAAGTCTAGATAAATTTAGATACTACCAGAGAAGCGGTAGTTTAAGAGGAAAAACGTTGCTGGGTAATTAGCAGCAAAGTTATGGGTTCGAATCCCGTCCGCTTCGCCATTTAAATCAATAGGAGGTAAATTATGTATCTCAATATTGATCGTACAAATATGTATTATCTTTTCTATAATAATGAATGTATGTATTTGGGTGATAAAGAAGATTTAATTAAATACCTTGTTGCTCATTGGCGGCGTTCTTATGTACTTCTTACAGATAAACTTCATAGTGGAGTTCTTGAAGGTGCGTATAAATGGTATAATGTTGTCTTTGAGAATTATTCTATGGAAATGGGAGATTCTTCAAAATACGTTATCACAGATGGTTTGCATAGAATTATTAATATTGATAACTATTATGAACAAACATTTCGGTTAGCAAAGAAATATCTTGAAGAAATTGGTAAGGTAGTAAGAAAAGAAAAGGACAAAGATAATTTATTCACCTATCCTGAAAATCATAATAAATATGGCATATATAGGCGTACACCTGTGCCTAATACTAGGAAATATCGTGGCGGTCCATCTCAAAAGGTTCGTAAGACTGCGCGGATTTATAAGCTGTATGCAGACCCTGAACAAAAAGAATATAATCGGGGGTCATGTCGCGGTATTCCTAGCTGGTGGGATGATTTTTCTTTCCGTCGTCCTCAAAAAAGCTGGAAGGAACAAAGTAAACGCTCTCATCAATGGAAGGAGAAGTGATTATTATGTAATGCTCTTTTAAGGAGGCTTACATAATGAGTCATTCATACAAAAAATTTTATATATGCAGACAAGATAAAGAAGATTATCATTATCTGAACCGGCAACTCAGACACGATAAACTTAGGGAAATCCCCAAAGGTGCTCATTACCGCAAAATAAATCCTAAATGGCGGGAATGGCAGTATCTTTGGACCGAAGAACAAGCGATGCGGCAGTATGAGAATGATGTAAGGTTACAATCTCGATATTCATATTTAGAATGGATGCAATACTGGGCGAGACACATCCAACGTAAATAATGTGTTGGATGTGGCATCATACCGAAAATGATTTTAATTTAATTATTTTCAAACGTTCTTTGAAATGTTTTGTGATTTTCCACGAACACTAAAAGAAAGGCGAGAAAAGAAATTGAACAAATTTACAAAGTTTATTGCCGCAATAGGAATTTGCGGCTGTTTTATTATGCCAGCGCTAGCCGCTGAGCCGGAAGAGGTGGACTATAAAGAGTTTTTCGACGCAACCGCCGCAATAATTACAGAAGTTGATACCTCAGACATTGATAGCTCTTGGGTTGTAAGAAATGAAAAAGAAGAGCTTCTTTTTATTACTGATGTAATTAATGAAGTTCAGTATGTCGATGGTTATGTGAATCTACGAGCTGTTCCTACAATAGATTCAGAACCTATTGATATACTCTGCCCCAATGATACAGTTACAAGAGTTGGTAAGTCTGAGTATGGTTGGGCTATTGTTAAAGTAAATGATGAATATTATTTTATGTGGGATGAATATTTACTTGATGAACCTATTCCAGAATCCGAACCTGTAAAAAAGGCGGTGTCCCAGTCTAAAACTTCATCTAGCGAGTACTATGCAGATGACACCTCTGCAGATTATTCGGCAAGCTACTTCAAGCGCATGGGCGTTATTAATTGGGGTGGATATAGATGGACTTGGTATAGTAGTAAAATTCTGCCAGGTGGAGGCTTGAATATCCCAGGTCGCCACAGTAATAATTCTGGCTATATTTGTGATGAAAATGGATATATTTGCTTAGCTTCAAATGATTTAGCTAAAGGTACAGTCGTGAGTACGCCTTTTGGCTCAGCTGGAAAAATTTATGACTCGGGATGTGCTTCAGGTACCCTGGATGTTTACGTCGCATGGTGAGACCTGTGCATTGATTTTTGACAATTTAATAATTTTATGATATAATAATTATACAAAAAATAAAGGTAATAAATTTATTATATCAGGAGGATGCTTCATGGAAGAATTTATTGACTTGGAAGGCTTGGAAGATGAGAGCTTGGCTGAACTGGACAATAGAACAGAGGATGAAGCATCCTCTTTTTCTGTCTCTAGTTTGAAGCAGTATTTGAAGAATATTGGCTCGATCAATTTGCTGACACCTGATGAGGAGATGCGGCTTGCGATCCAGGTTAAAGCTGGAGATAGTTCCGCCCGCGATAAGTTGGTAGAAGCAAATTTACGTCTTGTGGTTTCTATTGCAAAGAAATATCAAAATATTGGAGTTCCGCTTCTCGATTTGATTCAAGAGGGTAATTTAGGTTTGATGCGAGCCGCAGATAAATTTGAACCTGATAAGGGTTATAAATTTTCTACTTATGCTACCTATTGGATTAGACAGTTTATTGGTAGAGCTATTGCTGACCAGGGTAGAACTATTCGTGTTCCTGTTCATATGATTGATTCTATCAATAGTATGAAAAAGAAAGAGAATGAATTTGTTGTTGAGCATGGTAGAAAGCCTACTGATAAAGAACTTGCGGCGGTGTTAGGTGTAACCGCCAAAGAGGTTAAGGCTATGAAGAATTATTCCCAGAAGTCTTCTAGTCTTGATGTTCAGGTTGGTGATGATGAGGATACGTCTCTCGGCTCCTTGATTGAGGATGATATGTTTGATACACCGGAAGCCGCATACAATAAAGTTGAAATTGTCGATACACTTGAATCTGTATTGAGTACTCTTGATGAAAGAGAAGCGACTATTATTAAGATGCGGTTTGGCCTTGATGGTAAAGGGTCTAGAACTCTTGGCGAAGTAGGAGAGATTCTGAACCTTTCTAAAGAGCGTATTAGACAGCTTGAAGCTAAGGCTTTGCGTAAATTGCGTCATCCTAGTAGAGCAAAAAAGCTTCGTGACTTTATTGCTTAATTGATTTATTAAAAAATAAATGTTATAATATATACATAAGAAAGAGATAAGAAATAAAAAATTCAAAACTTTTTCTTATGTATGGGCCTTTAGCTCAGTTGGTTAGAGCCGGCAGCTCATAACTGCAAGGTCATAGGTTCGAGTCCTATAAGGCCCACCATAACTCTTAACATGGATTTTGCTGGTTTAAACTACTCCCGGCACTTAGGTGATATGGAGCTTAGTGGAAAAGAGTATAATAAGAAGCAAAGTAAAACCAGCTTTTAATGGGCCTGTAACTCAGCGGGAGAGTGCATCCCTTGCAAGGATGAAGTCGAGGGTTCAATTCCCTCCAGGTCCACCAGCGGAGATAGTGTAACTGGTCAACACACGTCCCTTACAAGGATGAGACATTTGCATTGTCAGGGTTCGAGTCCCTGTCCCCGCACCACTAATTATAGCATTTACTTTTGACAATTTAAAAAATAAATGTTATAATATATACATAAGAAAGAGAAAGGAGCTTCTAAATGTATTACGAAAGTTATGCTTGTGAAATTCAGTCTGATGAGATTGCTAGTGTTTGGGCAGATTTTTATAATGATATGGAGGCTTTTTTCAATGAAAATGAACAAAAGTGACAGAAAGAAACGCGGTGATGAATTACAAGAATATCTTCAGTTTAGACGCCGCGGATTCCAGGTAAAACCTAAAAAGGGACGAGGTTCTTACACTCGTAAAACTAAGCATAAATAAATATGGCCCCATCTTCTAATGGTTAGGAAGCCGGCCTTTGGTGGAATAGTTTAAAGTAAAAACTTTGGACAATCGAGTTCAAAAAGTTGAATTCATTTTTCTATTTCTATAAAGATAAAAATAAAAAATAAAAAGGAATAGAAATTATGAAATCACTTTTAAATTCATATTCAAAAGAAGAATTAGCAGCTATTGTAGCAATGTCAAATTCTTGGAGAGATTTATCAAGAAATTTAGGTTATAATTGCAATTCAGGAGATTTAAAAAATCATATTCAACAAAGAGTAGAAGAATTTTCTATTGACACTTCTCATTTTTCAACAGTTGCTAAAAATGCAATCGAAAGAAATGAAGAAAATATATTTATTGAAAATTCAACTGCTGACCAATCTACTTTGCGTAGGTGGTACAAAAATGGTGAATATACTATTTATATTTGTTCTATATGTGGTCAAGAGCCAGTATGGCAAGGTAAAGAATTAACTTTAATTCTTGATCATATCAATGGAAATAATAAAGATGATAGATTAGAAAATCTCCGATGGGTCTGCCCAAATTGTAATATGCAACTTCCAACAACAAATAGAAGAAAGCAAGAACCTCAAAAAAAGAAATTTTATTGCATTGACTGTGGAAAAGAAGTTACAAAAGCAACAACTAAAAGATGTAAATCTTGTGACTCTCTTAATAAAGTAATTCCTTTGGAATCAATGCCAGTAACTCGTGAAGAATTAAAAGAGTTAATTCGTACAACACCTTTTACAAAAATAGGTGAAAAATTCGGTGTTTCTGATAATGCTATCAGAAAATGGTGTGATAAATTTAATTTACCAAGAAAAGTGACAGAAATAAAACAGTATTCTGATGAAGAATGGTCTAAAATATAAGTGCAAGACTTGTTTTCACCACAACACGTCGGCAATGCTGGTTCGAGTCCTGCTGGGGTCACCAAGTACATTGTACTCTAAATTCAATCCGAGGCTGACAACGATTGAATTTAGAATGGTTTGTTTAGGAAACTACCATTTCAATAAGTATCCTTCTTGTTTCACTTGAATCATCCCACACAAGTAAAAGAATGGCGATGTTCACCAGACCCAAGGTTAGAGGGCTGACTTTCTGGACGAGGCCTTTACTCTCCATGGTTTCAACAGGGAAACTTAAAAAATAGAAAAGGTAAGTTTGTAAGGCAAGGGTTAGATCGAAACTCTTCCAGCGGGTCTGGGTTTGTAGCTTTACCCCACTTCCCGCCAAAAGCTACAATTTCATATTGCGGTGGTGGAGCAATGGTAGCTCGCAACCCTCATAAGGTTGAGACGAGGTTCGAGTCCTCCGACCGCAACCACAGGGACATTTTGTCTCATCTTTTGACGAGTTTTAGTGAGCCTTTTTCGGGGATATGGCTCCTGGTTGAATATTGATTCTACCTGAACCCCGCTAACCTTTCCTAACGGAGACTAAAGAATATAGTTCAAATGTTTTGTAACAGAACGCCGTTTATATACAAAGTCTTTTGATTTCTTAAAAAATATATGATATAATATATATGTAATTAAGAGATAAGCAACTGATATTAGCCGCCCTCCGCTGAATAAGCCTGGCAGTTGTGATTTCGACTAAGAGCTATGTTGAACCTTGAAAATTTCTGTAACTCAGTGAAGAACGCACACCAGCGTGCTGAGAATCCGACCCTGCCTGCGGGTTTCCAAGAGTTTCTTATTTAGAGGGATACTTCTAAATGGAATAGAGTTAGATGCGGTAACGTATTTAAACTCCATCAAACGGTGGACTTGGAAGGGCGGATGTGCAGATATTATCGCAATCAAAGGCAGTTGTCTTATCGCGGTCATAATAGAAAGTTCGTTTAACAGACGAGCCGAATCCTAGTTAGGTAGGAGCTGGTTACTCTTACAATCCTAGGAAATACCAATAAGACCGTTTGCTGTGATGTTAAAGTAATTTAACTATAAGATAAGGTCAGACGTACAAGTAGCTCAAGGCATTTGAAGATGGTTTTATATCAAGAAAGATATTATATTATAAAAAATGAAGAATAATTTTCTGAATGGTGAGTGAAAGTTGCTCGTAATCAGTCGAGTACATGATTTGACGAGTTATCGTTGGGGTAAGAAGTTAGGGTTCGCTACCCAAAGCTCAGACTTATCTCCATGTTAGCCTAATATGATTGAAGATAATTATTTGTAGGGCGAAGGCCCACAGAGTTTTTTGGTTCAGTTGAATATATGCCGCGGTGGCGAAATTGGTAAACGCAATGGACTTTTGACTTAGCAAACGTTAAAAGAGAGTGCCTAGAAGGAAACTTTTAGAGTAGAAACTGGCTAAAACGGCGAATGGCTAAGAGAACGCCGTGCTAAATTTTAGGACTATAATAAATTTGGACGACACTCATTAATTTTCTACTCCAAAAATTTATATAATTAAAAAGGAGATAGAATATATTATGAGAACAGATTTATTAGAACGCGAAGCAGAAATTCGTCAGTGGATTTCTGAAGGTAGAAGTAAAGCATATATGGCAAAAGAATTAGGATGCAATCCTAAAACCATAAATCCTGTTTTGGAAAGACTTGGTATTGAATATGCTGGAAATCAAAGTGGTAAAGGTACTTCAAAAGCTAGTAAAAAACTATGAATTTAATGGAGTATCTTGCGGAGAGTAAAGATATTCAAAGTAACAAAGTTAGAAAAAAATTACTTGAAGAAGGCTATAAAGAACACAAATGTGAGTGTTGTGGTCTTACAGAATGGTTGGGAGAACCTATTCCACTTGAACTTCATCATATTGATGGCGATCATCATCATAATGAATTAAGTAATTATCAATTACTTTGTCCAAATTGCCATGCTAAAACAGATTCTTATCGCGGAAAAAATAGTGCTAAATAAATGTGTAGAGAGTATATACCAGTTACCTAAGTTTGTTGTCGCAAATATGGTAAAGACGTATTCCAGACTACAACGTATCTTTTGATACGGCCATGGTGACATGGAGTAGTAAGAAAATCCATCGGCTTCGGCCTTGGGGGTTCGACTCCCCTCTGCGGCACCACTAAATTAAAATAATCAAGGAAATTGAAGCCATTTTGTGAAGGAACGCACAAAGGTCGAGTCGTAAGAAAAACAAAAGTAGTCCGCAAGGAGTGGTAAACTTGACACGACAAAGTTATTACCAGTTGATTATTTTAATTTTTTACTTATCTACTATGAAGATATATAGATATATGAAATATATGGTTAGCTAGTATGACAATAACAGAATTTTTTAATAAAAAATACAGAGAAAGACCCGATAAAGATAATATATATTGTGTTGGCATGAGTGATGCTGAATTTCGACGTTTTATCATTGATTATTTGTTACCGGATGACTGGTACGTTGTAGATCCGCTTGGACAAACACAAGTCAATGAAATTGCTATTTATGAAATTCTTGAAAAATACTCTAAGAAATTCAGAAAAGAACTTAGGTGTATAAAGAGGAAGAAAAGTCATGTTAATGAAAATTGCCCATCACAATGATGGTAAAGAAAAATGGCAATCACATACTTGTTATTTGTTTAATGATGCTAATGATTATCCTGAATTTGACATAACAAATATCCATGGATATGTAGAGACAAAAGAAGAAGCAATAAAAAATCTCAAGAAAGAACTTGAATATTATTTTAATGAACTTCATGCCTTAGAAAAAATGCTTTATGAAACAGATATGTTAGACAATAATACTATTGAAGTTGATTGTCTAGGAAGAAAAATTTAAATTGTCCTGAATGGTGGGTTTAAATGTGGATTACAGAGAAAGAAATTATTATTTAGTATCTATAAGTTCTTGTGCTTTAGATATGAAATTAGATTATCTTAAAATAGCTTTTCCAACATTAAAAATTCATTCTCCATATAAACATTTTAAAGAGAATAATGGACAATATGATGGCACATATCTTAAAATTCGTGGATACAGTAATTATTGGCAAATGATGATAAGTTGTAAAAAAGAAGATTCAGATGCTCTTGAATATGAATTAAGTAAAAAAAATGACGGTTGTTATGGTCAATTTTTAAAATTGAGTAAAGAATTGTGTGGTCAATAAAGGAAATGATTACTTCTTAAATAATGATAGTTATTGAGTGTCATTGTCCAAATTGTATTATGAATCTGCGGCGAGGCGGATGTAAATAATACCTCGCTAAATATTGCCCTGTAGTCCAGTTGGTAGAACGGCGGACTGTTGAATATTAGCAGCTCTATAAAGAAATTTATAGATGAAAATCTCGCTAATTCGGGGAAAGCTAAGTAGAAATATACGCTAATCCCGAGCAAGAAACATTGGAGAAAAATTTGAAGAAGATTATTTATTTGAAAATGTTTTATGTGTAGAGACTTTACACGAGACATCTAAGGATAATATCTAAGATGAAGAGAAAGTCCAGACCACAATAAGAAATTAATGTGGTAAAGTAATCCGTATGTCGTGGGTTCGAGTCCCACCGGGGCAGCCATAAATCTTTTTAAATTAGGAAGTGAAAAAATGAAGATTCGTAATCTAAAGGACATTAATTCTTTTAAAAATGCTATTTCAAAGTGTCGAGGTGAAGTTTGGCTTGAATCTGTATATGGCGATAAGTATAATTTAAAGTCTGAACTTTCTCAGTATATTGCTATGGCGGATTTGCTAAGAGATAAGAAAGAGAATTTAGAATTGTTTGCTAGACTTCCTGAAGATCAAGCTATTCTAATGGATTTTCTTAGAACTCTTGAAGATTAATTTCTTCAATATGCGCTTATAGCTCAGTTGGTAGAGCACCGCACTTGTTAGAATAGTTTAAAGAAAAATCTCTTTGAGGATATAAGTTCAAATCTTATTTCTAACTCCATTAATGCGATGGTCGGGAGTTCGAGTCTCCCTAAGCGCACCATTAAAATCTTATATAGACACATACAGCAATGAATATTTTAATAGTTTTTAAAAAATATTCACTTTTATTGTGATTTTTATATTGATGGTTTGTTTTTATTCTTTCATTTTGTTTGACCCCTCCTTTCATTACAAATTTGTTTGAGTGTCTAGTTTAAAAAATAAAAAAGTAAATATAATATAAAAGAAAATGAGCAAGTGCTGGAATAGGTAGACAACTTTGCCTTAGAAGCAAAGGCCGAAAGGTATAGGGGTTCAAATCCCCTCTTGCTCACCAAATGTGGAAATCAAGCGTGTCCACCTTACTAGGCGCACTGTAATAGCCAGATATATGGCTCTATGGCTGAGTGGTTTAAAGCGGCGGACCGCTAATCCGTTACGGGGAATTCCTCGTCGGTAGTTTGAATCTACCTGGAGCCGCCATAACTTTTATCAAAAGGAGAATTACGCCAATGTTTACTATTGAACAGTCTATTGCTGCTAAGAAGAATCGTCTGAATAAGTTGATTGGACGCGGCGATCGTAATATTAAGTGTCCTGGAGTTATTCGTAAGTTGCGGCGAGAAATTCGCAATCTTGAAACTCAGCGTTAATCGCTGAGAATATGCGTCCGTACCGAAATGGTTATAACGGCCTAGCCTTGAAAGCTTGTGTGTCAGCTTGTATCTGACATGGGGGTCCGAATCCCTCCGGGCGCGCCATTTAGACCCTTACAGCAATTATTTTTTCTAAGAATAATTGTGTTCCATGTGTCGATGATTCGAGTTCATCCCAGAAGGTAAAACTTTTGGTAGCTCAGTTGGTAGAGCAGTGGTTATTTAGAACTTATGGGTCTAGTTAAATATGGGCGGGACGCTGCCCATTATCCGGGTGTAGCGCAGTTGATAGCGCACAGGTTTTGGGTACCTGGGGTCGTGAGTTTAAGTCTCACCACTCGGACCATCTAGGTGAATCCGCATTTCACCTATTTTATTGACAAAATTAAAAAAATTTGTTATAATATATATAGAAAAACAAAGAAAATGATTTTGTTAATGGAGAAAAGTTATGTATATTTGTCCAACTTGTAACAAAAGTTTTGATACGGAGGAAAGAATCCAAAAGCATTTCTTAAAGTGCTGGAAAGAAAAAAATCCTTATCATCAGTCTAAGCCAGCTCCTAGAAGTGAAGATGTTGAAACTGTTGAAATTAATGATGATGTAGCAAACTTTTTTAATTCTTTAATGCGGTGATATAAAATGCAGGAAGTAAAAATTAAAACACATTTAATAATTACCTCAATTCATAATGAATTTAATATGAATTGGTGTGGCAAGATTATTAATACCAAACCTAAATTTGAAAATAATAAACCTGTATTTGTCATTATTGGAAGTCTTGGCCGAATGGAAGTAAATACTGCTGACATGAAATATCTTGAGAAATGTGCTAAAAAACTCACATATCCAAGAGGTAGACAAGCAGTTACTACCGATAAAGCAAGAATTTATATTGTTGAAGAAGATGGTAAAGAAACTTTAATTGGAGTTTTGACACATAATAATGTTAAGCAGTATGCACCAATGTTTGATCCAGTCGGATACAGGAATTAACACTGTATGGTGGATTCATATAAAAATTTTGGTCAGAATTGGTAAAAGTACCTTTTATACTTTTCAATAACTATTGAAAAGATTAATTTAGGAGGTACAATCTTAATGGATACTAAAATTTGTACGAAATGCGGTAAAGAATTACCTATTGAAGATTTTAATTGGCGAAATAAAAATAAAGGTACAAGACGTTCAGAATGTAAGTATTGTCATACTGCTTATATGAGAGCAAAGTATAAAGCTAAAAAAGAAGAAATCCAAGATTTAAAAATTGGTTTAAAGTGTGCAAAATGTGGTTATAATAAATGTGGTGCAGCTTTAGAATTTCATCATGTTAATCCTGAAGAAAAAAGTAATACTGTTGCAAGAATGACTTCTAATAATTATGAATTGGATAAAGTTTATAAAGAAATTGAAAAATGTGTAGTATTATGTTCTAACTGTCATCATGAATTTCATTTTTTAAATAATAATGACCCAACATTTACTTTAGATAAATTTTTAAAAGAGGAATAAATATCCTCTTTTTATAGGGTAATAGCCAAGTGGTAAGGCATGGGACTTTCAAGATTTAGTATAAAGAAGTATTTCTATTATGGATAGAAGGTATTGGTTCAAATCCAATAATCTTGACTAGACTCCCAGATGCGTTGGTTCAAATCCAACTTACCCTGCCAAGAGATTATCACGCATAACGCGGCAAGTCGGAGCGCACCACGATAATCCTTTTGAACAAATACGAAATCCAGTATTTAGCACATAAATGATCTCTCGGTGTTGCGGACCGGAACCTGATTATTAGTGCATTTTAGGTTAAACTTGAACAAGTTAAGACTATTACGCAGATAGACACTGACTTTATAATATATATAAGTTAAAGAAAGACACTCACAGCAATTTTTTATGGTTTACAAAAAATTCTACAAAAATTTTTTAAGAAGGTTCGATTCCTTTAAACAATGTGTCTTGATTATCTAATATATATGCGCGAGTGTCGGAATGGTAGACGAGGTGGTCTCAAAAACCACTGCGATAATTCGCATAAGGGTTCGAGTCCCTTCTTGCGCACCAGCGGGAACCCGCAACATTATTTTGGAAATTATTTTAACCTTACAAAAAAAGTATAAATATGCCGAGTTAGTTTAATGGGAAAACAATCCTCGTTTGCGGATTATGATAAGTTCGATTCTCGTCACACGGCCATGTATGATTCAGATAGTATAATGAAATTACAATCGGTTGTAGACTGGAAGATGCCAGTTCGATTCTGGTGAAGAATCTTTAAATTGATTTTTTTAAAAATATATGATATAATATATACATAAAGAGACAAACAGCAATATAAACAATAGAGGAATTGATGATCTATTTAGTGTCTCTTGTAATTCGCTAGTGTGGCGCAATGGTGGCGTAGTCGATTTGTAATCGAAGGGTTGGAGGTTCAAGTCCTCTCACTAGCTCCATTCTTTTATCTGACTTTCCGCCAGATTAGACACCAACAGCAATTTTAAGCTCTGATAAAGCGATGATTATAGGTTCAAATCCTATTGTAACAATTTTTGTTATGTAGCATAATGGTAATGCACTAAAAAGGGGTCTAGATATGCACCTATCGTATAACAGCTAATATAGAAGCCTTCCAAGCTTCGGACGCGAGGGCGGCACTCGCTAGGTGCTCCATAAGACGTAAACCGCAACTTTTTAAAAATAATAGGATTTCAAGCATTTGAGAAGTATTGAAAAAAGATTTCTTCCTAAGATACGTCTTGAAAAATAATATTATTATAGAGGTCTTTTTAAAGCCCGTTAGTGAAAAGTAGCTAACGGGCAATTTTTTTATATATTGATTTTTTATTAAATTTTTGTTATAATATATATAGAAGAAAGAAGGGATTTTATATGAATGATATGGAAAAGCGAGAACATCTCATTAAATCTTATGAAGGACAAATTCGTTATTGTCAAAAGCGAATTGAAAAAGATAAGCGAGATATTGCAAAAAATCGTAGAGTTAAGCGAAATCCCTATAAAGATATTAAGCATTTTGAAGAAATGATTGAAAAGTGGCAAGCCCGTATTGATGCTTGTAAAAATGGTGAACCGCTTGATTTTTTGGGAACTAAGCTATAAATCATTGGAGGTATATGTAATGATTAAGTTTACTGTTGGTGTCTGGATTGGCGCGACTCTTTATTGGCTTTGGACAAATTATAAGAATTTTATTCATTGATTTTTAAAGAAAATTTTGTTATAATATATATAAAAACAAAAGGTAAGAATCAAAATAAAGGTTATGAAAATAACCATCTCAGTAAAGGAGAAAATATATGAATAGTTTTATGAATAATCTTGAAGCTAATACTAATTATACTCTCACGGAAAATGGCGCGATTGCGCGAAAGTCAACGCTGAATCCTGTGTATGATTTGTTCGCTCTTGGTGCTGCATACCGTTCTCGTTCTGATGAGGATTGTATTGTGCTCTTTATGAAGGCATATGATGAAAATCCTACGCTGGCTCTCAAGTGTTTGTTCTGGATGAGAGATTGTCGCGGAGGCGCAGGCGAGCGTCGATTCTTCCGAGTCGTTTATCATTATCTGTGCGAGAATGGTGATAAGAATGCCTGGTTTAATTTGAATAATATTCCTGAGTATGGCCGCTATGATGACTTGCTCTATGTTGCTCTTGGGACTGAGTTTCAGGATGCTGCATTTGAAATTCTAAAGCGCCAGCTCTATCTTGACATTCAGTGCAAAACTCCTTCTCTGTGTGCCAAGTGGATGCCGAGTGAGAATGCGTCCTCTTACCAGACTAAGGCTGCAGCCAATGCTTTCCGCAAGTATCTGAAGATGACTCATAAGCGCTCAGATCAATAACAGAACCTAGCTCTTCCCAGTGATTACCTGCGGCAGTGCAAACATACTCAGCACTCTTGGCGGTAACATGCCACACATCGCCAACTTTACCGTCGGCAGGCAGTTCAGCAATAGTAGCCTTGGTACCCTTAAAGTTCAGGACAGAACCCAGAGCAGAAATCTTGTCATCAGTATACTTGCGGTCAGCAGTCTGGTTAGCCTGAATAATACCCATAACGGTCTGACCTTCCGCAACAGTACCAATCTTAGTGTTGATACCATTAATAGAAGTTTGCAGACCAGCCTCGACGCCCTGAGCACGAGTCTTTTCATCAGCAGCAGCCTTAGCCGCAGCCGCAACAGCTGCATCATTTTTCTTCTTATAGTCAGCTAAATCTGCAGCTACACCAGTAGCAGAACCAGTAGCCGCATTAGCTACCTCTTTAGCATATTCTACTACGGTAGTAGCTTTAGAACCAGCAGGAATAGTACCGACTAACGTCTCTAAAGCATCAACATCAGTCTGAGCAGCATTAGCCGCATCCTGAGCGTTCTTAATCTCGCCAGCCTTTAAAGCATCAATCGCGGTCTTAATTTGATTAGCAACAGAACCATTAACAGAATCAGCACCATTTAGAACAGTTAGAGCAGACTGCAGAGCGGCAACTGCAGACTCACTGTTGCTGCTTAACTTAATTTCACCTAAATACAGGTCTTTATTATCAACATAATAGAAAGTATTAGCGTCCTTAACCGCTAACTGATTATATTGATCGAGAGTACCCTGTAAAAACTTCACATTATAAGCCATATATTTTTCTTCTCCTTTTTAAATAAAAATTATACGCTTTCAATAGTTCCCCAATTAAAGCCACTACTTCCAAGTTGTTTATATTCTTGACCATCCCATATATAAATTCCATCTTCTTTTGTAATATATATTTGTGATTTATCTCCAATAGCAGGTAATTCTGCTAATGAGTTTGCATTCACCAATCCATCTAAATATTCGGAAATAGTATATGTTCCGTCATTTTCATAAACAAGAGTTAAAGTATTTCTGGCTCCATTTTCATAGACATCGAAACGAAGAACTTTTTTACCTGTAGCAGTATCCTTGAACACATAAACCATATTGGGTGCATCCCAAGTTTTGGTTGCATCATCAGCACCATACTTATAATTCCCCGTGACATTATAAACCCCAACACCTAATGAGCTAAAGTCAACAGGCAATACGCCAGTTAAATTGATAATAGGGCGATTATCAAGCTCATTGTAGTTAGTCGTACCGCGGCCATCATCCGCAATAACTCCGATTCCATAGAAACTACTCAATTTGTTGACCCCCTATCAATATACGAAATCAACAATAGTATTTTCATCTGCACCATTAGGAAAAATTAAACTCTTAATATTTACTACCTCATCTAATTCATAGATTCCGGTCTTGCCAATTTTAATGGGAATACCATTAATATTCACAATAGTTCCTTTTGCTGCTTGGATACCTAACTTTGATAAAACAGGTTTAGTTGTCTCAGGGGTAAGCTCTGAAATAGCGCCACCATCTGCCAGTAGATCAACACCACTGTCAAAAGGGCCAATAACTTGGCCTAATCTACCATTCAAACGCATTAATCAATTCCCCTTTCTTCTGCACGTTCTCTGTCTAAATTATTTCAAAAGTATTAAATGCGGTTTTCCAGGTTTGTCCGCGATTAATAAAAAATTGATTCTAAATAAAAATTATGGTAAAATAAATTATCAAATAATATATATACAGTCAAAATCTGTCAAAATATAATTAATAAAATATAGAAGGAGTAACTGTTAAAATGAGTATTTTAACACATGATGAAATCCAGCGGCATCTACAAGAGGTTTACGATGAGCAGGTAAGGATATATGATGCGTCTCGTATTCTTGGCTCGTGTGTTATAGGTCTTGCTAATTATAATCTAGCGGAAAATATGGATGAAGTTAGAACTGTTACAGTATATGTTCCCACTTGGGAAGAACTTTGTATGGTTTATCCTATTTATAAAGAAAAAGATAATAATACTATTATTGATATTCGTTATTATTTTAATGCAATAAAAAACAATAGTGAGCATGGATTAGAATTACTGTTTTCCAATAATTATGTAATCAATCCTTCTTATAAAACTATTTTATCTTCAACACTTATTCGCAATAATGAACAAATTGCGCATTATAATATTCGTCAGCGTATCGAAACTGCTTATCAAGATGCAAAACTTGCGGCTGAACAGAAAGATTATTTGACTGTTGCTCGTTTATGGATTGCGGCGCAGCTATATTTGGATGGAGCTAAGCTTGAGGATTGTTTTCGCCCAACTAAGGATTTTCATAAACAGTATCTGCTGGGTATCAAGCATGGAATTATAGAGATTGATACTGATCAGCTGCTCGATGAAATCTATTTAATGCTAGATCGTGCTAAGGATACACCTGACCTCGCCGCAGAAGCTCAGTTGAAGGATGGCATTCTTTCTATTATGGGTCATGCACTTCATCAAGCTGTTGATTCTACTGCTTTTGTTGATAGTTTAACTCAAAGTGAATGTGAAGCTATTCATTATGCAAAAGAGTCAATGGTTGATGGGGTTGGTCGTTGGAATATTTCTAAGCTAGTTCGTGATACCCCAGTATCTCGTCCAGTATATAACAATGTTCTCCGCAAGTTAGAAACATCTCATGTAGCTAAAATTTCTAATGCGGGTTCACATGGTATGCAAGTTGAACTTTATGACCCAACTATTATTCCCAAGGTCGAGGCGCGACTTGCAAAAAAGCGTTAATAAAATTAATCAAATTTTTTATAAGGGATAGGTAAAAATACCTGTCCTTTATTTTTTATAAAAATAATGTTATAATATATATGTAAAAAGAATAAAGGGGTAATCGCTATGATGATTAATGATAAAGAGATTATGAATACTCTCCAGAATTATTATGATATTGCAGCTTGTGATTATAATGTATTCGGAATTTTCCTGTATGGTAGCCAGAACTATGGCTTGAGTACTCAGTATTCTGATGTTGATGCTGTTGCTATTGTATTTCCTACTTATAAAAATATTGTTTTTAAAGAAAAGGATGTTTATAAGGAGATTACTGGCGGCAATGGTAATTTTCATTATCAAGAAGTGAGAGATTTTTTCAACCAGCTCCGCAAAGGTAATCCTAATGCGATTGAAATTCTTACTACTGATTATTATATTATTAACTCTGATTATACTTATTATTGGGATAGTATAAGATATAACAAGAATATCATTTGGCAGGTTAATCCTAGTGCAACTTTTAAAGCTCTTGAAGGAATGTATAATTCTTATATGAAGAAATTTGATTCTGATAATAAACCTAAAAATTTTATTGGAGCTTGCCGTGTTCTTATGCTAGCTGACCAGTTTGTTGATTTTATTCAGTGGGGAAATGAAGCACCTTCTTTTATGCTGGAAGTCTGTGATAGCTGGGAACTAATTGGTTATAAACTTGGTAAACTGGAAATTTTGAATAGTACCATTCAAATTAAGAAAGAAAAGGCTAAGTCTCTCTTTCATGAATGTTTAGATAATTACGAAGATCCTAAAACAATCAATATCCTGAACGATATTCAGGAAAATCTTATGACTAAATATATAGAGGAGGTAATTCATTAATGTTGAATAAAAATGGAACTCGTGAGTTAGTTTATATCACGAAAATTGATGAAATTAAACCAATCACAGGACGAGATCGGGTAGAGTGCGCAGTTGTAGGCGGATGGACTGTCATGGTTCGCAAAGACGAGCTGAAGGCTGGTGACTACGCCGTTTATTTTGAGATTGATTCTAAGTTGCCTGAGTGCGCACCTTTTGAATTTCTCGCGGCGAAGCATTATAAGATTAAGACTCAACGCTATAAGACTCCTGATGGGCCTTTTTATTCTCAGGGTCTAATTATGCCTTTTAAGGATTTCGTTGATGCCTCTGGCCGTGTTCCCGCATGGCTAGCTGAAATCAATGCTCGTATCGCAAGTGGCGAAGATGTAACTCATACTTTTTTGACTGAGGCCCTAGGTGTTACCTATGCAGATCCCGCAGATAATGCTCGTAAGGCTAAGTCTGTAGATAAATATACTAAAATGACTCAGCGTCATCCTGAACTGTTCAAGAGGTCTTGGGCTAAGTGGATGATGCGGCGTTCCTGGGGCCGCAAGGTACTGTTTGTTCTTTTTGGCAAGAAAAAGGGCAAGAAGAACGGCTGGCCGGTTGGTAAGTTCCCTGGTGTAGCAAAAACCGATCAGGAACGAGTTGAGAATATGACCTGGGTTCTGAATGATAAAACCCCATTTATTGTTACCCAGAAGTGTGATGGTTCTAGTGGAACTTATATTCTTGAAAAGAAGCGTTTTGGATATGAATTTTATGTGTGTAGCCGCCATGTCCGCATGGTTAATGAAAATCAAGATTGCTTCTATTCTACTAACTATTATTGGGAAGTTGCAAAGAAGTATGATATTGAAAACAAAATGAAAGATTGGTTGAAGAAAAATCCAAAAGCAACTTTTGTTTGTTGGCAGGGTGAAATTTGTGGCCCCAATATCCAGAAGAATCCTCAGCATCTTTCACATACTCATTTCTTCTGTTTCCATTGGACTGATAGCATTAATGGTCGCCTTGATATTCGTGAAGCTGCAAAGCTTTGGAAGAATTATCAGATGGCTGTTGTTCCTATTGTTGGAACTGTCGTATTTCCTGATACTTTAGAAGAACTAAAAGAAGCTGCTGATGGAACTTATGATTCTTCTGTTTGTGAGGGTAATACTAATTGCAAACGAGAAGGTCTAGTTTACTATAAAACTACTGAACCTACTTTTAGCTTTAAGAATGTTAGCCGAGAATATCTTATGAATCATTAAAAAATAATTACAGAATTCATTGTATAATAAAAATTTTCTATATAAAATAAAAAAGGGAGACAAATAGATGGGACAAAAGTATTGCATTGAGGGGCTGCTTAACGGAAATTGCAGGCTTGCTCAGGAAAATAGTAGTTGTAACAGTTTTTTAAAGATGATTTTTCTATTTGCAAAATACATCCGAAAGTATCCGATTGTTAATATTCAGTTTCGGAATGGATATTGTGAATGTGACAAGTGTACCCATGAACAGCCTTTATGTTACCATCAGGAGAATTGAATAATGATTGAATATGGAGCTTGTAGTAAAGCAGAATTAACTGAAGTGATTGAAGCTTTAGCTTATAAAGTTTTACATTATGAACATCCTAGAAGGATTGAAATCACAGAAGAAGAAGTTTTTAATCTTTTAAAGGATGAAGGACTTCCACTTATTAAATTCTAAAATAAGACAATAAAATAAAAATTTAGTAAAAGTTACTAAAAAGAGGAAGTTTTATAACTTCCTCTTTACTTTTTATAAAAATAATGTTATAATATATATATCAAAAGGAAATAGGTGATAAATTATGAAGCACAAAACTAATGCAAGCCGCATTGCAATTTCTGATTTTTATTGTACAAAATGCGGCAATAAGGGAATCATGGTAGCTAGACCGCATAACCGCTATCGTGAAGGCGGACACTTGAAAAAGCTATATTGTCTTACTTGTAAAGAAGAAACTAATCATTGTGAGATTCGTCCATTTGGTCAGTATACTCTAGCTGATTTTCGGGAAGAGTTCGAGCTTGGACGCTTTGTTGACGGCAACCGCATTCCTACTAATGAGCTTTTGAAATGTTCCAAGAGTGAATGTAAATATAATAAAGATGGTCGTTGCTGGAATAGTAATCATTCTTTTGATTGTGAATATAGACCAAAGGAGGACTAACTTATGAAAATGAATAATCGACTGATTCTTATGATGGGTGTTCCTGGATGCGGTAAGTCTTATTTTGCGGCTAAACTCGCTAAGTGGATTCCTAATACGGAAATTATTTCCCGTGATGAGATTCGTTTCAAGATGCTTCAGTCTAACGATGAATATTTTAAGCATGAGAAGCAGGTTTTTCAGGCTTTTATTCTTGCTATCAATGAAAATCTTGCGGCAGGTCATAATGTAATTGTAGACGCGACCCATATCAATCGTCAATCTCGGTCTAAGGTTCTCCGCGAAATTAACCATGATTATTATAATCGCTGTGATATTTTCTATATGCGTACTCCTATTGGGAGATGTATTGCTCAGAACAACCTGCGTGAAGGTCGAGCAAAAGTTCCTGAAAAGGTAGTTAAGGATTTCTGGAATCGTAAAAAGACTCCTATCCTTGATGAAGGTTTTGATAATATTTATTATGTTTTTGATTGTGAGCGGATCTCGCTCGTGCAGGGAAAGGATGAAGCAATTTGAGTAATGTATTCGTAACTTCCGATCTCCATCTAGGTCATGACAAGGAATTCATCTGGCGCCCGCGTGGATTCAATTCCGTTGAAGAGATGAATGAAGCTATTGTTGCTCGTTGGAACGCAGTAGTGCCGCATGAAGGTTTGGTTTATGTTCTTGGAGATATTATGCTCGGCAACAATGAAGCTGGAATCAAGCTATTTAACCAGCTAAATGGGGAAAAGATTATTATACTTGGCAACCATGATAGCAAAAACCGCATTGAACTTTACCAAGAGTGCGGTTATGAAACTGATTGGGCAAAAGTGATTAAGTATAATGGTTATACTTTTTATCTTTCTCATTATCCTACTCTTTGTTCTAATCTAGATGATGCAAAGAAAGGTTTGAAAGGTCGAGTAATTAATCTATGCGGTCATTCCCATGTAATTAATCCTTATGCAGATGAGGATAAAGGTTTGATCTATCATGTTGAAGTAGATGCTCATGACTGTTATCCCATAAATCTTGATAATGTAATTCTTGATATTCGTAACACTTATAATCTGTAATAAATCAAAAGGAGAAATAAATATGAATACTCTGAAAACTAATTCTCGACGTCGCCATATGACTTCCGTTTACGACGATTCTAGTAAGGAATCTTATGCTCTGTTTACGACTGAACTGGGGGTTTTTAGTGCTATTGCTTTAACTAATCCAAAAGATACTCCATCTGAGGGTGTTGGTATTACTATTGCCAAGCAGCGAGCTATTATTAAGTATTGGCAGGCAGTTAAGCGTAAAACTCGTATTGAGCTGAATGCTTTGATGGATATGTACTCTGGCATTCAGGATATGCGGGACTTCAATTATGACAGTCTTGAGGCTCGTCGTATGCGCCGCGCCATTTATGAGAAGGAAGATGACATTAAGCAGATTAGAAAAAATATCGAGGAATGCCGTAAGATTATTCATGATGTTCTAGCTGAATGGGAAAGAATCTGTTCTCTTTAAGTAAAATGGACAAAAATAGCTAATTTGATAATTTTATTTTTCAAATTTCTATGATAATTAAAACAAGTAAGGGGAAATTGCATGAAAAATTTTATCAAAGGTATGCTATTTGTAGCGGCAATTATTCCGCTAATAGATGGATTCCTTGGCTTGTTTAATCAAATTCTTGAATATGTGTGTTCTAAGATTGCGGTTGCTACTTATAACCTGAAAAAAGAACTGCTAGACGAGGATGGCGAGGAAGATGATGAGACCTCTCATATAGTAGGTTTCGCTCTTCCCCAGATTGAGACGGAACCCGCAGAAGAGGAGTAATACGATATATGAAATTTTATGATACTTGTAGTCTATTGAATTTGCAGGAGAAAGCTTTTGAACCTTTTGAAGAATTTGCTATTAGCACTATTACCCTTCAAGAGCTAGAAAATATTAAAACTTCTGCACATAAGGATGCGGAAACCAAGTATAAAGCCCGCAAATTGACAAGATTGTTGGCTGAAAATGAAAAAACATATACTGTATTTCCTTATGATGCTAACGTTAAATATGCTCAACAGTTACTTGGATTTGATGATAGTAATGATACCCGTATTATTTCAACAGTAAAAGAAGCAACTAGTAATGGCAAGCATGATTTACTGTTTGTAACTGACGATATTTGCTGCTATCACTTAGCTAAAATTGCGGGAATTCAGGTGAAATTGGGAAGTAGTGAACCTGAAAAGGATTATACCGGGTTTAAAATTGCGCGACTAAGCGAAGATAAGCTTGCTGATTTTTATACTAACTATTTTAGTGAATCCTGGGTTGATTTTATGATGGTTCCTAATGAATATCTTATTATTCAGGATGCAACAACTGGTGAATATATTGACCAGTATAAACTTAATAAAGAGTATCAGTTTGAAGAAGTTCCTTATCCAGTATTCAACAGTGAAATGTTCGGCATGATTAAACCAAAAGATGTATTCCAGCGGTGTGCAATGGATTCAATTAAGTCTAATCAGGTTACTATGCTTGGAGGGCCTGCGGGTTCAGGTAAAACCGCATTAGCTCTAGCTTATATGTTTGAACAACTCGAAAAAGGTAAATTTGATAAGTTAGTTCTTTTTTGTAATCCTATCGGAGCTAAAAACTGCGCGAAGCTTGGTTATTATCCCGGTACTGTCTTAGATAAGGTGTTGTCAACTCAGGCAGGCCACGTTTTATCAAGCAAGCTAGGTAGCGAAACAGAAGTAGAAAGACTTATTGCGGAAAATAAGCTAGAAATTATTCCCGCAGTTGATGCTCGTGGTTATGAAGTCCCTTCTCATTGTGGTTGCTATATTCTTGAGGCTCAGAACCTTACCAGTGATACACTTCGTCTATTGCTGCAACGTGTCGCCGCAGATACAAAAGTCATTGTAGATGGTGATAGAGTTGAGCAACTTGATATGGAAATTTATAATGAAGATAATGGTATGAAAAAAATGTCAAAAGTATTCAAAGGTACTTCTGTTTATGGTCAGATTGATCTACAAAATATTTACCGCTCTGAAATTGCTAACATTGCGGAACAGATGAAATATTAATTAAAATGGACAGTTCTGTTTAATCGGAATTGTCCATTTTTTATATCTATTACAAAAGGAGATGAATACCGATGTCTCTATCTAAGAAAGCAGAAAGATTACAACGTCAAGAGCAAGAATGGCAAAAAGAGAAAGAAATTTTAGAAAAACAATATTCTCTCCAAGAAGATAAAAAATCTTTCTCAGAACAGCATCGCCGCAAAAAATTAACAACTAGCAAAAAATTAATTACTTTTCTATTTATTAATTGCACTATAATTGAATTATTTGTTTTATATATTACTATTAGAAGTATGATTCTAGCAGAAACTATTATGCTCAGTCCTGATTTTACACCTTTAGTTACTCTTGTTGGAGCAATAGTAAGTGAAGTAATAGGATACGCGGTTTACGCAATAAAAGCTGCTAAAGAGAATTGTGCTAATGGTATTACTTACATGAAAGTACAACATGAATTGGCGGCGGGTCCAGTAAATACTCCTCAAGATGAGGACATACCTAAAGATGACGGAACCCCGCAAGGATAAAAAAGGAGACTCTATATGGATTTTTTAATTAATTATTGGTGGACTATTATAATTGGTATTGCCGCCATTGCAGTAGTAGTTTATGCTATTTATGCTTTTGCTAAACGTCCCACTTCTGAACAGATTCAAAAGGTAAAAGAATGGTTGCTGTATGCAGTGACTGAAGCTGAGAAAGAACTTGGCGGAGGTACTGGTCAGATTAAATTGCGCTATGTATATGATATGTTTCTTAGTAAATTTCCATTTTTAACCAAAGTAATTTCTTTCGATATGTTTAGCACTCTTGTTGATGAGGTTTTGGAGAAATTCCGTACACTACTTGAAACGAATCCTAAACTGAAAGATTACGTTGAATCTGGTAAGAAGGACACGGCCACAAAAGACGATTAAACTCAGACTGTTCCACCCGCAACCGAGCATCACAGCTAAACTTTGCTCTTAATGACCAACCATAATATATAAAGATATAATATTTTTATTAAGGAGTAGCTATTAATTTAGCTACTCCTTTTTTTATTTATATTGATTTATTATAACAAATATGTTATAATAAATATATAAAGAAGAAAGAAAAAACTTTTATTTAGATTTATATACAATTTATTGTAACATATTTTTTCTCTATTGTCAAATGCGGCAATCATTTAGTTAGCCATTTACAAATGATTTGTTAGATTCTACACTTAAAAAGATGAAGATTGACAAATACCGCTTTTCTGTAAAAAATTTTGATTTTAAAGAAAAAATATGTTATAATATTATAAGAAGAAAGAAAAGAATAAAAAATATAATTGGAGGTTAATAGATGGATAAAAAGAATCTCTATACAGAAGATTCCATTGAGTCTCTTGACCCTCTGGCATTTACACGACTTAGACCTCAAGTATATTGTGGTTCTACTGAGTACTCTACACAGCTTTTGGTTGAGATCGTGTCTAATGCGATTGATGAATACAATCTTGGAAATGGCTCAACTATTGATGTTGAAATTCTCGATAATGAGATTAAAGTACAAGATTATGGACAGGGTTTTATTGTGAATAGTTTTCGTGATGATGGCAAAACTATTCTTGAAGCAGCATTTAGTGTATTAAATACTTCTGGTAAATATCGTCAGGATGGAACCTACCAAGGAACGTCTTTGGGGTCATTTGGTATCGGTAGTAAGCTAGCTAATTATTTGTCACATTATCTGGATGTAAGAACCGTAAGAGATGGAATGTATGAATATATTCATTTCGTTGAAGGTGTTTTTGATTCTCGCAAGGTTGGTAAATCCACTGAACATAGTGGTACTTATGTATCTTGGCAGCCAAGTGAAGAATTTTTCACTCATACAGAAGTAGAAATTTCTAAGGTAAAAGATTTATTTAAGACAATTACTTGTCTTTGTAAAGGTCTAACTATTAATCTTACTTATCAGGGAAAAACTGAAACTTATTATTCTAATAATGGTCTTAGTGATCTTGTTGATGATGCGGTTGGTAATAAGGAAATTATTAAGAATAGATGTGAGATTTATGATGTAAATGGTAAGGATAAGATTGATTTTATTCTCACTTATACATCTAGTTACACTTCTACTATTGTTGCTTATGTAAATACAGGTCTTACAGAAAAAGGTCCACACATCACTCAGATTAAGACTATTCTTACTAGAGAGTTTAATAAATTCTTTAGAGAGAAGAAATGGCTGAAGGATAAAGATGAAAATCTTTCTGGTGATGATATTCAGGAAGGTATGTATATTGTATTCAATCTTACTGCTCCTAATGTCGCTTATAATGCGCAGGTCAAGAGTACAGTTACTAAGATTGATATGAGTTCTTTTAATGCGGCTATTGTTGCTGGTTTGCAGAATTGGTTAAGTAATAATGAAAAAGAAGTAAAAATAATTGCTGATAAAGCTATTTCTGCAAGAAAAGCAAGAGAAGCAGCTAAGAAAGCTAGAGATGCGGCGCGTCAGCCGAAAGGTAAAAAGAAGGCTAAACTCGCAAATCTTCCGACTAAACTTGTTGATTGTTCTTGTTCAGACCGTTCCAAGGCTGAGTTGGTACTTTGCGAGGGTGATTCGGCTGCATCGGGATTGGTCGCAGCTAGAGATGCAGAGACCCAGGCTATTTTCGGACTCCGCGGAAAAATGATTAACTCTTTTAAAAATAATTCCGAAAAAGTTATGGTTAATGCGGAGATTGTTAATCTTATTAAAGCTTTGGGACTAGACCTCAAGCCGAATGGTAAGCTAGATTATAATATTGACAAGCTCAGATACGGGAAGATTATTGCCGCAACTGATGGTGATCCAGATGGAGCTAATATTCGTATGCTGATCGCAGTTAATCTTTGGAATCTTTGTCCAGAGCTTATTTTGAATGGACATTTCTATATTGCATATGCTCCACTGTTTAGAATTACAACTAGCAAAAATGAATATATTTATTTAAGAGATGATGCGGCGTTACAGGAATATCGGACTAAGCATCAGGGTGAAAAATATCTCATCTCTCGTTCTAAGGGACTTGGTGAGAGTGATTCTGAAGAATTGGAAGCTGTGCTGCTCAATCCTGAAACCCGCAATGTTAAGCAAGTTGTTGTTAAAAATGCAACAGAAGCTGGTAATCATCTTGAAATGTTAATGGGTACAAGTGTTGTTGGCCGTCGTCAATTCTTACTTGAAAATGGCGATAAAGCTAACAGTCTTTATGAAACAAAGGAGGAGTTAGATGGTTGATTTTGTTGAAGAAATGTCACAGGATTTTCTGGACTATTGCTATCAGACAAATGCAGAACGAGCTTTTCCCGCGATTGACGGACTGAAACCTGGTCAACGAGCTTGTCTCTATGAAATGTATCGAAAGAATTACCTTCCTACTAAGCCTCATGTCAAGTCAGCAAAAGTGGATGGCGGTGTTGTTGCAGAGCTTTGGCCTCATGGTAATACAGCAATTTATGAGACTTTTGCTCGTATGGCTCAGCCTTTTACTAATAATGTCCCGCTTTGTGAGTTTCATGGTTCTTGTGGTAATCAGATTATTCCTGAACCCGCCGCAGACCGCTATACTGAAGTAAGACTTAGTAAGATGGGTCTTTCAATGTTTGAAGGAATTAAGAAAAAGAATGTTCCTTTTATTCTTAACTTTGATGAAACTCTTGAATGGCCGGAGATTCTTCCTTCAACGCTACCTTGGCTGATGATTAATGGTAGTGAAGGTATCGGTACTACTATTAGTCAGCATTGGCTTTGTTACGATTTAGCAGAGGTTTCAAATGCTTACAAACAGTATTTGACTAAAGGAACTCTTGATTACACTCTTGCACCTTCTTTTCCATCTGGTGGTATAATTATTAACAAAAATGATTTGCCTACTATTCTTAAAACTGGTAAGGGTAAAGTAATTCTTCGAGCAAAAGCAAGTATTAACAAAAATGTAATTTCTATTACTGAAATTTGCTATCAAACTTGTGTCCGTGATTTGATGGAAGAATTTAAAAAACTCTATGAAGCAGACGAGCTTGAGGGTGTTGAAGATATTCAGAATGTATCTGGTAAAAAAGGTATCAATATTCAAATTATTTGTGAAAAGAATGCAAATCCCGATAAAGTGCTAAGTATGCTTTATCGCAAAACTAATCTGCAAAAGAGTTATTCAGCAAATCAAAATATTCTTATTGATAAAATTCCACAAATGGTTAATATGGAACAGTATTTTCAGCTTTTGAAAAAGCATAACGAGAGCTGTCTTATTAAAGAGTGTGAATTTGACTTTAATAAGGATATGAAACGCAAAGAGGAATGTGAAGGTTTAATTATTGCTATTGCAGATATTGATAATATCATCAATATTGTTCGCAATAGTGAAGATAAAACTACTGCTCAGATTGCTCTTATTAAAAAGTATAATTTTACTGAATTACAAGCTAACACTATTCTTAAAATGACTATTGGTCAGCTAACTAAGTTGGATGGCAATAAAATTGAGAAAGAACTTGAAACTCTTAAAGGTGAAATTAAAAGACTTAAATTCATTATGAACAATGAATCTGAGCAGTTAAAGATTATCGTTGACAGAATTGAAAGTCTTGTTAAAACTTATAAGGGTAAAAGAACTACTGAGGTCACTCAGATTGATATAAGCCCTGAAGCAAAAGAAATTGAAGCTGTAACACCCGAGGATGTTGTTGTAGTACTGTCTCGCACTGGAGAGATTAAGCGGGTTCCCGCAAAATCTTTCAAAGTTCAGCGTAAGAACGGTAAAGGTGCTAAATCTGTGGATGATGCAATTCTTGATATTATTTCAACTAATACTATTGATACTCTGATGCTTTTCACTAATAAGGGTAGAATGTTTAGAATGTTGGTTGACACTATTCCTTCTACTACTAATGCAGGAAAGGGTGTGCGAGTAGGCTCGCTTATTAGTCTGAAATCTAATGAGTCAGTTATGGCTATTACATCACTTTATCGCAAGAGTACGGCTAAGTACGTTGTGTTCTTTACTAAGAATGGAACAATTAAGAAAACCACATTGGAAGAATATACCAAAATGAAAAAGAGTACTGGCGTTCCTGCAATTAAACTTGCAGATGGAGATGCTATTGCAAATGTTACATTCCTTAATGACGAAGAAGTAATTCTTCTAACTAAAGGCGGCATGGCAATTCATTTTAATACAGACTCTATTTCCGCTATTGGTCGAGTAACTGTTGGTGTAAGGGCCATTAAGCTCATGGATGGAGATGAAGTTCTAGTTGGACTGCCCATTCACAAGAGTACAGATTGTGTTGCTGTATTCACTCAGGATGGAATGGCAAAGAAGATGCGGATTCAGGACTTTACATTGCAGGCCCGAGGTGGTAAGGGTGTAAAGTACTGTAAGATTGATGATATTATTGTCGGTGCGGCAATGGTATCTGATGAAGATAATTTGTTATTGATTGGAAAACCTAATACAATTTGCATTTCAGCAAAGGATGTTCCTACTTATGATAGATTAGCTGGCGGCAATGTAATGATTAAGAATAGTACAATCAATAGTGTAGTAAAGTTGTAAGGAGATAAAATGTTGGATACATTACGAGAAATGAGAGAACTCATTGAAAAACTTAACAACTATACTAAAGCTTATGACGCGGGTACCCCGTTGATTTCTGATAAGGAGTGGGATGATCTCTATTTCAGACTGAAGAAGATCGAGGAGAACTCCGGGATTATTCTCGGAGATTCTCCTACTCAGAGTATTCCTTTTACTCAGGTATCTGCACTGAAAAAGGTTCAGCATAATCATCTAATGCTTTCACTCGACAAGACGAAAAGTATCGAGGACATCCGCAAATTTGCTAAGCAACCTCTTATCGCAATGTGTAAAATGGATGGCCTCACCTGTTCTCTTCTTTATCGAGACGGTAAGTTGGTAAGAGCTGAGACCCGCGGCAATGGCGAAGTGGGAGAAGATATTACTCATAATGCTTTGCAGATTAAGTCCATTCCTAAGTCTATTGCTTATCCAAAAGAACTAGTTGTAGATGGTGAAGTTATTTGTACATATAAAGATTTTGAACCTTTTGCAAGTGAATATAAGAATCCTAGGAATTTTGCTTCTGGCAGTATTAGACTTCTTAATTCAAAAGAAAGTGCAAGTCGTAATCTAACTTTTGTTGCATGGGATTGTATTACTGATTTGGCTGAATGCCAGACTCTTTCTGCAAAACTCCAGTCCCTTCATATAATGGGGTTCACTGTGGTTCCGTATACCAGCGGCGACCCGCAGGATTGTATCAATGAAATTAAGGAATGTGCTGAACAAGCTAGTTATCCTATTGATGGTGTAGTATTTAAGTATAATAACTGTGAATATTATGCTGCTCAAGGTATGACTGGTCATCATGCAAAGGGGGGAATTGCTTATAAGTTTTATGATGAAGTATATCCAACTAAGTTGTTAGGTATTGATTATAATGTTAGCCGCAACGGTGTATTGACTCCAGTTGCATTATTCGAGCCAGTCGAAATTGAAGGCTCCATTGTGGGTAGGTCTTCCCTTCATAATTTCAGCGTATTGAAGAATCTCTGTGCTGGACCTATTCATGTTGGTGACTCAATTGGAGTTTACAAAGCCAATCTTATCATTCCTCAGATTCTAACTTGGGAGAATAATGGAACTGGTTCTGAAATTACACCGCCTAAAATTTGTCCTGCTTGTGATGCCGCAACAGAAATGGTTGAAAGTGATACAGGTGTACTAGAGCTTCATTGCACCAATCCTGATTGCTCTTGTCGTTTAATTAATAAGCTTGACCATTTTGCTAGCCGCAAAGCGATGGATATTAAAGGATTGTCAAAAGCAACTCTTGAAAAGCTTATTAATTGGGGTTGGATTGATAGTCTTTATGATATTTACAGACTTAATGAACATTCTAGTGAATGGAAGCGCAAGCCCGGATTTGGTGTTGCGTCTGTAAATAAAATTCTTGAAGCTATTGAAAATAGTAAAGAGTGTACTTTAGATAGATTTATTACCGCTATTGATATTCCACTTATTGGTTCTACTATTGCTAAAGATTTGATGAAGCATTTTCATACTTGGCAAGAGTTCAGAAATGCCGTTAAGGAAGATTATTCATTCTGGAAACTTCCAGGTTTTGGCGTGGAGATGGATGCTGCCATTACAAGTTTTGATTTTACAGAAGCGGATAGGCTTGCAGAATTGATGAATTTCAATAGTGAAGAAACTGTTAAAGTTGAAAGCACTCTTGCGGGAATGAATATTTGTATTACTGGTAAGTTAAAAGAATTTAAGAATAGAGATAGTTTCATTGCGGCGGTTGAGGCTCATGGTGGTAAAGTAACTGGGTCTGTATCACGCAAAACCGCGATATTGGTTAATAATGATTCTGAGTCTGAATCTTCAAAAAATAAAACCGCAAAATCCTATAATATTCCTATTTTAACTGAGCAAAAGTTCATTGAAAAATATTTGAAGTAATAAATATTTTATGGTATAATAAATCATGAAGAAAGAAAAGAAGCTAGAAAAAATAGCTAAGAAAATTGCAGAGTTAGAAAATAAAATGGCTACTGGAAAAGATACTGAATTGTGTGAAAATCAGATTATGGAGCTATCTAAAAATCTAACACTGGAAGAAATGCTTGCGATTGATGATTATATTATGTCTAAACGACTTGTAAAAAGATAATTTAATTAATTTGAAAGTCATAAAATTTTATGATATAATAAATCATCAATCAAATGATAATAAATCATTTATCAAAAAAAATAAATTTTATATATATTTAAAGGAGTTTTATTTATTATGGCACTGAAGGAAAATGCTCGTCTGGTTTACAATTTTGTTATGAAGCATGATGGTGAGAATTTCACCGCTAATGATATTGCTGAGGCCACTGGTCTTGGTATTAAGAGCGTGAATGGTATTGTTACTTCCGCTTTCCAGCGTAAGGGTCTAATGGAGCGCGTTCCCGCTGAGATTGAGGTTGAGGATGCTGAGGGCAATGTGATTCATAAGGCTGTTAAGTTTATTCGTGGTACCGAGGCTCTGAAGTCCTTCGATCCCGATGCTGAGCCTGTGAAGCCCGCTAAGGACGAGGAGTAATTTAACTCTTAAACATACAATGAGCTAGGCTTTGGTCTAGCTCATTTTTCATATGAGGACTTTGAAAAAATGAATATTCAAACAATTATTATGGGAATTATTAATGCGGCGGTTCTGCTTTGCAGTTTTTTTATTCTATGGAAAGCAAAAAGTATTAAAATAGAAAAGAATACACAAATTACAGATGAGAAAGCGGAACTTGAAAAAATTTTAACTCAGAAAGCCGACGCCGCAGAGACTGTAAAAAGTCTAAATAAAGAAATATCTGAATTAGATATTTCAAGAGCTGATAAGTTAAAAGGACTTACAGAAGATTATCAGCAGCAACAAGAGAAAATGCGACAAAGTTTAAAACTTTATCAAGATTCATTAGATTTTAATAAGTCTAGTTATATTGATAGAATAGAATCTGCATATTCTCAAACTGAATCTAGATACCAACAATGGGTGAAAAATATTCAATCTCAACAAGATATTTACCAGAAACAACTAGATTCAATCCGTGCAACAGTAACTGCAGCAAATCAAGCAATTCAAAGAGCTAATGAAGATAAACTTAAAAAGAGTAAGTATATGCTTCAAGTAAGTGATAAATCACTTAAAGAGATTAACATTATTCGTTCCGTTGAAGATAAACTTACTGATCCTAGACCTTTACGGATGATTATCTGGTCTACCTATTTCTCTAAACCTGCAAATGATTTATGTACAAGAGTATTAGGTAAAAATACTGTAATGGGTATTTATAAGATTACGAATAATATTACAAATATGACTTATATTGGTCAGTCAAAAGATATAAAGACTAGATGGCGTGACCATATGAAATGCGGTTTAGGTATTGATACACCTGCGGGTAATAAGTTATATGCCGCAATGATACAAGATGGAATTGAGAATTTTACTTTTGAATTGTTAGAAACTTGTTTATCGAATGAATTAGATGAAAAAGAAAAATTATATATTGAATTATATGATTCTTATAATTTTGGATACAATTTAACAAAAGGTAATTCAAAGAAGGAGAAATAATATGGGAGAATTTATTAAAGATGAACAAACAAGTAAAGAAAAAGGTAGGCCATATTATTTCACAAAATGTCCAGATTGTGGAGCTATACGCTCAGTAAGAAAAGAAAATGTTGGTACAAGATGCAAAGATTGTGCTTATAAAACTAGAAAGAAAGTTAATAATATTAAAGATATTACTGGACAGACTTTTGGGTATTTAACTGTTATTGAAAAAACTGATAAAAGAATTCAAAGAAAAGTCGTCTGGAAATGTAAATGTATTTGCGGTAAAGAGATTGAAGTACTTTCAACGAATCTTACTAGCGGAAGGACAAAATCTTGTGGATGCAAGACAAAAGAGTTAATAGGTCAGCATACTCAAAATGAATTACCTAAGAATGGTACTATTATTAATGGTACAGAAATTTTAGATAGTGAGAGAAGAAAAAATAATCGAGAATGGAATGAAATTTGGGTAAAATGTAAATGTAAATTTTGTGGAGATATTTATTGGACTCGTTTATCTTCTTTAAAGAGTGAAATAACCCAAAGTTGTGGATGCGTTAAATCTTCTTTAGGTGAAGCAAAAATTGAAAAACTTTTAAAAGAAAATAATTATATTTACGAAAGAGAAAAAATATTCTCTGATTGTTATTTTTCAGATATTCATAATAAAAGTAGATTTGATTTCTTTGTTAATAATAGTTACTTAATTGAATATGATGGAGTTCAGCATTTTATTAAAGGAAATGGAATCTATGATAACGAAAAACAATTTAAGCTAACTCAACAAAGAGATGCTTATAAAAATAACTGGTGTAAAGAACATAATATTCCTTTAATTAGGATTCCTTATACTCATTATAATAATCTAAAAATTGAAGATTTAGATATTATTACAACACAATTTAAGGTGGTATAAATAAAATATGGGTAAAATTACTATTTGTAAAGAAACAACAAAAAATCCTCTAGTTGCTATGGGCTTCTATTCTGGCGTTTGTTATGGTTCAGATATTTCAAATGAAGAAAAGAACAAAAAGCGGGGTATTCAATGTCTAAAAGATAATCACGGAAGAACTTTAGAAATTCCTCAAATATATTTAATTATTGATGGATATTCAGCAAGGTTACTTCGACAGATTTACACTCATATAGCTGGGTCTCCAACTCGCCTTCAGGCTTCAACTCGTTACATCCCTTATGAAAGATTTGAATATATTATTCCTCCTGCTATTGAGAAAAATCAATCCGCAAAAGAAGAATATATTATTGCAATGAGTAATATTCAAGAGGCATATGAAACTTTACTTGACCAAGGAATTAGTAAAGAAGATGTAGCAAATTTATTGCCGCTAGGTATGAAATCTAAAATGGTTCTTCGTACTAATGCTCGTCATCTAATTGATATGAGTCATCAGCGGCTTTGTACTAGAGCTTATTGGGAATATCGTGAATTTATGAAAGATTTAATGGAAGCTTTAAGTAATTATTCAGAAGAATGGAAATATATTGTTGATAATTATTTCATTCCTAAGTGCGAGCTTTATGGCTATTGTACAGAACATAATTCTTGCGGGCGGAAACCAAAGCTTGATTGATTTTATATTAAAATTATGATATAATATCCATAGAAGATAAGAAGAAAGGTTTAACATTTTATATGACAAAGAAGGATAAGTTCATTCAGAATATAAATGAACTCATTAACCGCAACAAAGAATCTTTTATGGAACAATGTGGTTCAGATTTTGAAGATGTAATGAGCTATTTCGCAGATATTCAAAAATCTAAAGGTTCGGCAGGAATTACCGAACAAGGCAAGAAAGTTCTTCAGTTTATGCAAGAGCAATGTGTAGCCATGAATAATGATTTTACTTCATCTTCTATTGCTCAAGGATTGTTTACTAGTGGACGCTCTATTGCGGGTTCTACTAGAAAATTAATTACTGATGGATATGTAGAAAAGACTACTGCTGAAAATGATAAAGTTCATTATCATTTAACAGAATTTGGAAAAAATCTTACATTTGAAGATTAAATAAAAATATGATATAATAAAATATAAATATTGATGATAATTAATAAGAATTGTAAAATTAAAGGAGTTTATATAAAATATGCGTGATAATGCTAATAGTGTAAAGATTATCGGTTATCTGTATGATATTTCTAAGATGTCTCTGCGTACTTCTGGTCCTGATTCCAAGCATCCTGGTACTGAGTATATTAAGGGTGAAATGAATATTGCGGTGGATGAGAAGGGCTTGAATGTTATTCCTGTTCGTTTTAATTATATGACTGCATTTTATAGTAAGAAGGATAAGAACGGAAATCCTAAGCCTAATCGGACTTTTGCAACTATTAAGAAGATGATTGAGGAGCCTAAGACTTGGCTGAAGGATGGTAAGGATGGCGCTTATATGGTCGAGATTAGTGGTTCTCTTGACTTGAATGATTTTATTTCTAGTGATAATAAGCGCGTTAGTGCTCCTTGTGTAACTGGTAGTTTTCTAGATGTAGTTCAGCAGATTGATCCTGATGAAAGTGCTCGTAATAAATTTGTTGCTGATATGGTTATTACCCGCGTGAATCATGTTGATGCTGATCCTGAGAAAAATATTGAGAAAGATTATACCATTATTGGTGGTGCTGTATTCAGTTATTACAAGGAACTGCTACCTATGGAATTTAAGGTAACTAATCCCGAAGGTATGAATTTGTTCGAGGATATGGATATTTCTAATAGTGAACCTGTTTATATCAAGGTGTGGGGTCATATTTATAATACTACTATTAAGACTAGTCGTACTGAGGAATCTGCTTTTGGCGAGGCAGCTGTAACTACTTACGAGCGTAAGACTCGTGATTGGGTTGTTGATGGTGCAGCCAAGGTTCCTTATGAGTACGGTGAAGAGGATGTTTTGACTGCAGATGAGCTGATTAAGGCTACTCAGGACCGTGAGATTCACTGGGCCACGGTTCAAAAGAATCATGATGATTATATTGCTAGTAAGAATGCCCCCAAGACGACAGACAATGTGGTAAACAATATGGCTAGCCCAACTGCTAAGGTGCAGGCTGGCGCATTTAAATTCTAATATAAAAGGAGGGGCAGTGCCCCTCCTACCTTCTATCAAAATAATATAAAATTTTAGTAAAGGATGATATAAATTATGGCAGAAATTAATCTACTCGGTATTCAGCCGCATAAGGTTAGTCGTACACTACGGGGATATTCGGTATTTCTGTATGGTGATCCAAAGTCTGGTAAGACTACAATCGCAACCAAGTTTCCTAAACATCTTCTTATTGCGTCAAATTAAAAAATAAGGAATTTAAATATGGATGATTTATATACTATTACTCGTATAAATGGCGGAGTAATTGCTTGGACAGAAGAACAAGTAGCCTACATTATTGATAAATATATTAATAATAACTATTCTTTAAAACAACTTGGTAAAGAGTTTGGATGTAATTACGCTACTATCCGTAATCTTTTAAATAAACATCATATTAAGTCTAGAGGTAGTAAACAAGGTTATCCTAGAAATGAATTTTATTTTAATAAAATTGATGCTCCAGAAAAAGCTTATTGGCTTGGTTTTTTATACGCAGATGGATGTGTTCATAGTAATAGCTATGAAGTTTCTGTGGATATTACAGACAGAGAACATATTGAAAAATTCCAAAAAGCTATTGGAGCAATTAATCATAAGATTACTATTATTAACGATAAAAGATGGAAGAATGCAAAAACTTTATATCAATTCTCTATCAAAGATAAGCAACTTCACGAAGATTTAATTAAATGGGGCTGTATTCCTCAAAAAAGTTTGAAAATTGATAAAATTCCTAATATTCCAAGAGATTTTGTTTCTCATTTTATTAGAGGCTATTTTGATGGAGATGGAAGTTTACATTATTTAAAAGGTACAAATAATTATCGTATTTCTTTTATTGGTACTCAAAGTTTTTTGATGGATATTCAAAAGGAACTTCAAACAAATGTTAGTTTATATTTTGGAAGTTCTGGAAAAGCTTATACTTTGCAAATTTCAGGAAGAAAACAAGTTGAAAGAATATTAAATTATATTTATCAAGATTCTACCGAACAAACTCGTTTAGATAGAAAATATCAAATTTATTTAAATTGCTTAGAATGGGCGCATCGTCATTGAACTTAAAATTTTAAGGTGTAAATAAATATTTATTTATTTGCTAACAGGGAATGTCTAATAAGATTAAACCTTGATTATTAGAAGAATCCTGTACTAAGTTACTTTTAAAAAGTAAAAAGCCAATCGACTATTCTCTTTGAGAAGTAAAGTTAAAGTGAAATTCTTTAATTTGAAGCGGTGACGAAACATTTAAAAATGTTTGTGATATAGTCAGTTTATAAGATATTTTATAAATGTCGAAAAAGGTTATAATGCGATTCCTGGTGCAATGGCTCAGCCTGTTAATAGTTGGGCTGAGTTTAGGAAAGTTCTCCGCCAGTTAAAAGACCCCAAGGTTCACGAAGTTTATGAAACAATAATTCTTGATACCGCTGATATTGCGTACTCATACTGCGAGAAGTACGTTTGTGCAAATGTTAAGCGTGCTGATGGCGGTGTTGGTGTTGACTCCGTTGCGGACATCCCCTATGGCAAGGGGTTTGGAATGGTTGAGCAGGAATTTGATGAAGCCCTCCGTTCTATTGTTCAGATGGATTATGGTCTGGTTATTATTTCTCATGCAACGGATAAAACTTTTAAGGATGAAAATGGTCAAGAATATCAGCAGATTGTACCAACTCTTGATAAGCGTGCTCGGAAAGTTGTTAGCCGCATGACTGATATTATTGGTTATTCTCGTGTAGTAACTGATGCTGACGGTCAGCTTGTTACTAAGTTGTTTATGCGCGGTACTCCCAGGTATATGGCTGGGTCCAGATTCAAGTACACGCCTGACTATATTGATTTCAATTATGAAGCCCTAACACAGGCGATAAATGATGCCATTGATAAGCAGGCGGCTGAGGATGGAAATGAGAACTTTACCAATGAAGCTTCTAATCTATATAAACAGACTAATAATGAATTGAACTTTGATGATTTAATTCTTCAGTTTAATGAAATGGTGAATCATTTGATCGAATCCAATGAGGAAGGTAAGTTCCTAGACTATTATCAGCCTCGGATTACAGAAATCACAGATCGGTATTTGGGTAAAGGAAATAAAGTATCTCAGTGTTCTCGTGAACAGGTTGAAGCTCTGTCTTTGATTGTGGATGATCTTAAAGAGTTGTGTAAGGACTAATTTAATAGATAAAAAGCAACTAATGTGATAAAAAGCATTAGTTGCTTTTTTTGCTTATTTATGATATAATATATTAGAAATATAATAAAAGGATGTATATTTATGGTTGCTCATATGGTAACTTGCAGATATTGCAAAACTAAATTTGATATAAATAAAGAAGAATTTGTTCAGCCAGTTCCAAGGTACTATTATCATAAACTTTGTTATGAAAAGAAAATGAGTGGAGAAGAACAAAAATTAGTTAATGAAGAAGATACTTTTTTTCAAATTCTAAAAAAGTATATTCCTGACTATAACTATATTCAATCTAAAAAACTAGCTGACAGTTATATTAAAAAATATAATTTTAGTTGGATAGGTATGGCTTTTACTTTGGAATATTATTATGGTATTTGCGGCAACAGTACAAAAGGGGCTAAAGATACTATCGGTATTATTCCTTATGTTTACGAGCAAGCAAAAAAATATAATGATAAAGTAATTAAATACAGTAAAGAACCAGTTGAACAAAATATTAAATTTAATGAAACTGTTAAAGAATATACAATAGAATCTCCAACAGTGATAAATCCATTGCCGCATTTATTTTTTGAAGATGACGAGGGGGATAATTAATTGGGTAAGTATTATGATGTTCCAAGTGTTATGCAAGTAATTGGTGGAGTTTATCTAAATCCTCATTTCATGGATATGACTGAAAAATATACATTTAATGAAGAAGATTTTAGCGGTGAGGAATTTCATCGAGTACTTTTTGGTGCGATATATAATCTTCATCAACTCGGTGCAGCAGAAATTACTCCAACTACAATCGAAACTTATCTAGAACAGCGTCCTAAAAAGCTTGCAGTATATCAAACCAATAAGGGTACTGAATATCTTCAGAAGTTAATTGAAAATACGCAAGTTGCTGCATTTGATTATTATTACAACCGCGTCAAAAAGATGACTTTGCTGAGAATGTATTCTTCTATTGGTATGGATGTTTCTTGGTTGTATGATACGGATAATATTCTAGATGTTAAAAAGAAGCAAGCTCAAGAGGAATGGCTAGATAATCATACTCCTGATGAAATTGCAGATACTATTGATAATAAAATCACCAATATTCGTCTAAAATATGTAGATAATACGGATGATGAATTTATTCAGGCTGGCAAAGGTATTAATGAACTTCTTGAACGATTGGAGCAACATCCAGAATTAGGCTACCCCCTTTTCGATCCTTATATGAATACTGTTACACGAGGAGCTAGACTGAAAAAGTTTTATTTGAGGTCCGCAGCAACGGGTGTAGGCAAAGCCTTGCCAAACTCTACTTTGATTCCTACTCCAAGTGGATTTAAAGCTGTTAAAGATGTAAAAGAAGGAGATTATCTTTTTGATGCTTTTGGTAAACCAACAAAAGTTATAAAAGTTTTTCCCCAGGGAGAAAAAGAAGTTTGGGAAGTTGTTTTCAAAGATGGTAGACGTGCAAAATGTTGTAATGAACATTTGTGGAGTTTCTGTACAGAAGGTCAAAGAAAAGAGCAAAAAGTAGGAAGAAAATTTTATACAAAAACGCTTGAAGAAATCAATAAAATGCCCTTGTATAAGAATGGACATGGTTATCAAGTTTTAGTTCCTATGCAAAAGGCAGTAGAATATTCTGAAAAAGAATATTTTATTAAACCTTATTCTTTTGGCTTACTTCTTGGAGACGGCTCTTTTAGATATGATAGAAATCAGAAAGGATTGTCTTTTAGTAGTGAAAATAATATTCTTCCAAGTAAAATTGCTGAAGAAATGAACTGGAATTATAAAAGAAGTTCTGAAAAAAATTATGATTGGCTTTTTGAATATAGAAATGAAAATTCTCACAAAAATGTATGGGTAGAAGAAGCTCTTAAAGATTATCCTGCTCTTTGGAATGTTAAATCAGAAGATAAATTTATTCCAATAGAGTATTTACAGGGAAGTATTTCTCAAAGATTTGACTTATTGAATGGATTGCTTGATAGTGATGGAAGTGTAGATAAAGAAAAAGGTAGAATCTCTTATTATACTATAAGCAAAAAGCTAAGAGATAATTTCATTTCTTTGTGTCAGAGTTTAGGCTTTAAAGCTTCTTGGACAAAAGATACACATAAAGAAACTAATGTTTGTTATAAAATTGAAATTATGGGATCCCCAGAAGATAAAATTAAACTATTTAAGTTACAGAGAAAAAAAGATTTGATTTTAAATTGGTTTAATAATGGAAAAAAGAAAGAGAATAATCTTTTTAATCCCATAATTGAAATTAATAATCTTCACTACAAAGAAGATATGACTTGTTTTTTGGTTGATAATGATGAACATCTTTTTTTGATGAATGATTATATTGTAACTCATAATACTCGTTCTATGATTGCAGATACTTGTTTTATTGGGTGTGATCAGATTTGGGATGAGTATGAGAATAAATGGGTGAACAATGGAACTTGCGAGCCTGTCCTTTTTATTACTACTGAGCAAGAGGAAGATGAGATTCAGACTATGATGCTAGCTTTTCTTTCTGCGGTTGATGAAGAACATATTCTTACTGGTAGTTATGATGAAGGTGAAAAAGAGCGTGTGTTAAAGGCGGCGCGGCTACTGGAGCGTAGCGAGATTCATATCAAAAAATTGCCAGACTTTTCTCTGCAAGACGTAGAAAACTGCATCAAGTATGGAATCCGTGAATGGGGTGCAAGATATGTATTTTTTGACTATATGCACTCATCCATGAAAATTTTAAGTGAAGTTGGTAGTCGATCAGGTGTCAAGGGTTTGCGTGAAGATAACGTACTTTTTCTTATGAGTGTTAAACTCAAAGATATTTGCAATGAGTACGGAGTCTTTATCATGTCTTCTACTCAGTTAAATGCAGGATACACTGATGCGGAGGTTTACGATCAGAACCTCCTTAGGGGTGCAAAATCGATCGCGGACAAAATTGACGCAGGTTTCATTATGTTGCAGGTAAATGATGTTGACCGTGCTGCATTAAAAGAGACTTGTGAAAAGAATGGTTTTGAAATGCCTGATGTAAAAATTTCTGTATATAAAAACCGCAGAGGTAGATATAAGGATGTTTTGATGTGGGCAAAAGCAAAACGTGGAATCTGTCGAATTGAAACAATGTTTGTAACTGATTATCATTATCAATTAATTGATATTGAAAAGACTAAAATTAATGTAACTTCTCGTATTACAGCTAGTGCATTTTAATTATGAAAATTAATAAAGATGATTTAAAATTCAGTTTAACTCTTGAACAAGTTCTTGATTATGTAAATGAACTAGGCGGCGAAGGAAAGATTATTAATGATAATATTGCTATTTTTAGAACTATCTGCCATGGTGGTGATAGCCATAAACTCTATTATTATCTTAATACTCATCTATTTAAATGCTATACTGGATGTGAAAATGATACCTTTGATATTTATGAGCTTACAATGAAGGTAAAATCCCGTGAAGCCGCGACTCAATGGGAATTACCTAGAGCTATATTTTATGTAGCTAGTTATTTTGGATATTCAACAGCAACTTTTGATTTTGGTGAAGAAGTTGAAGCTTTACCTGATTGGCAAATCTTTAAAACTTATGAACAATCAAATCAAAAGAAAGACAAACAAATTGTTGAGCTTAATTATTTTGATGCAGCGGTGCTAGATAATCTTCCTTTTATCCGAATCCCTGAGTGGGAAAGGGAAGGGATCTCTCAAGACATAATGCTAGCCCGCGGCATTAAATATGACCCAATTAATCAAGGAATTGTAATCCCGCATTATGATGAAAATAATAGACTTGTAGGAATTAGAGAACGAACTTTAATAAAAGAAAATGAGAAATATGGAAAGTATGTTCCCGCAATTATTGCGGGTAAACAATATAATCATCCACTCTCTTTTGTTTTGTATAATTTAAACAATAGCCGCAATAATATTAAACTTATCAAGAAAGCTATTGTATTTGAATCGGAAAAAGCAACCCTCCAATACGCTTCGATGTTTGGAGCTGAAAATGATATTAGTGTTGCAGTTTGCGGCAGTTCTTTAATTAACTATCAAGTTCAGTTACTTTTAAATCTTGGCGTTGAAGAAATTATTGTTGGTTTTGATAAACAGTTTAAAGAACCAAATGATGATGAATTTAAACGCTGGGTTAAGAAACTTACGAATATTCACAAAAAATATTCCCAGTATGCAACAATCAGTTTCCTGTTTGATAAAAATGGAGATTTACTTGATTATAAAGATTCTCCAACTGATAAAGGTAAGGATATATTTTTAAAACTGTTTGAAAGGAGAATTTACTTATGACAATTACTCGTATAGATAAAAAGAATCTTCCACTAGATGAAATTAGATTTAATATACCAAAAGACCTGTCTAAAGAAATGATGTGCGGTTCATATCTCATGAATGATACATATCATGACTGGAATACTTACAATACTATGGAGATATACTTCACAGATTGTGATGAATTCGCAGGATTTGTAGATCATATAAATAGACTTTATAAATCTTTGCTTAGGCAATTAGATAAAGAATGAGACTACAATTAATAAATAAACCAAGTCCTTCTTTTACAACAGTTGAACAAATCTTATATAACAGAGGAATTTCACAAGATTTAATGAAACATTATTTAAATCTTAGTGAAGATGACATATGTGATTTTCTAAGTTTAGGAATTAATCCTTTGCGGGAAGCAGCAACAGCACTTGTTACCGCGGTAAAAAATTCCGAAGACTGCGTTATCATTGTGGATTCAGATTGCGATGGAATGACTTCAGGAGCTCTCCTTATCAATTATTTATACGAGCTATTTCCATCTTGGACCACCGCACATATTCACTGGTTAATGCACAATGGAAAACAGCATGGATTGAACGATCATATGAGCACTCTCCGCAATAGTAATTATAAATTAGTTATATGCCCAGATTCTGCAAGTAATGATTACGATTGTCATTCAGAGTTAAAACAGTTAGGCGTTACCACTATTGTTTTAGACCATCACTTAGCTGATAAAATCAGCGAAGATGCAATTATTATAAATAATCAATTAAGCAATTATCCTAATAAAGAAGCAAGCGGTGTTTGTATAACTTGGCAATTTTGTCGATATTTAGATAGTTTACTTTCTACTGATTATGCAGATAATTACCGAGATTTAGTTGCTCTTGGACTAGACGCAGATATGATGAGTCTTCGATCTTTTGAAACACGATATTTAATTCTTGACGGTTTTAAACGAAGCCGCATTAAAAATCCATTTATTGACTATATGCTTGACAAAAATGATTTTCCTTTATCTAAATCAGATTATGTAAGTTCAAAAGAAGATCAAGCTTGTACAAGTATTGGAGCTGCTTTCTTTATAGTTCCTTTTGTTAATGCGGTTACTCGTATTGGAACTGCTGAAGAAAAAGAATTAATTTTTGAATCAATGCTTAATCATTTAGCATTCCAAAAAATACCTGAAATTAAGCGAAATAAGCTTACAGGTAAAGAGGAATATTTAGTTTTACAAGCTGTCAGAGTTATCGGAAATGTTAAAAATCGACAAACTCGAGAAGAAACAAAGGGTTTAGAAAATTTAGAATCCAAAATTCAAGAGTATAATATGCTTGAACATGGTGCATTAGTTTTCTTACTTGAACCAGGTGAAGTTGATGCTGGTGTTCGCGGTTTAATTGCAAATAAGCTAATGTCTAAATATCAAAAGCCCTGTATTATTATGACAGATGGCGGCGATACTTATGATGGTTCAATGCGCGGTTATACAAAAAATGGATTAGATGATTTCAAGGCTTTACTTGAGAAATGTCCTGGTGTGAGGTACGTCCAAGGACATAGCAATGCCGCGGGTATTTCTGTATATAAGGCTCAGCTAGATGATTTTTTGGCGGCTCTTGATAATAAAACCGCTGAATATCCTTCAAATCCCCTTTATCGAATTGATTATTACTTTAAAGAAGGAATTAATCTTAATTCTGCACCAGATAAAATTCTTAGCATTGCCGCAATGAATGATTTCTGGGGTCAGGATATAGACCGTGCATATGTGGGAATTAGATGCAAGATTACTTCAAATAATTTAACAGTTATGAAATCTAACACTTTAAAAATTTCATTAAATAATAATATTTCTTTAATTAAGTTTAACGCAACAGATGATGAAATTGATCGACTATCTACCCAAGGGTGGATTGAGATTGATGCCTATTGTAAATGTAACTGTAATGAATGGAATGGAAATAGCTATCCACAATTAATTATTGAGGATTATGAAATTATAGATAGTTGCAAATATATGTTTTGATAGTTAGCTCCTTGGGCAGCTAACCATAGAGATTTTAAATTGAAAGTCAATTTAGTAATTTTTCGAGTAAAAATGCTAAATTGACTTCTTTTTTAAAAAATGATATAATAAAATAGAATAAAAAATAAGGATTTGTTATATTATGAGTAAAATTAATATTAATTTTAAAAATAAATTTCGCCTTGATAATAAAATTTATGTTGCAAATGAGGAACCTTTTATTTCTCAGCTAACAATGCCTAAAGATGAAATTTTAGACTTTAAATATATAGATGATAATGGCAATATTACTCCAATGATTCTTATTCCAGAAGAAGAACAGATTGAAAAGATTCATTTTTTGCTTGACAAGCTTAGTCTTCTTTATGAATCCATTAGTAATAAGACGATTGCTTTTGATATGGCTTGTGGTAAATCTTCTTACGACTCTCAGAGAGCAGCTAATGATAGAGTAGATAAATTTCAAAATATAGTAGATCAGATTTATGATATTCTTTATAATAAGGAATGATATTCTTTAAAAAATGGTGTAATAAAATAGAATAAAAAAGAGGTATATATGACAGATAAAATTAAAGAAATGTATAATCATCAGCTAAATACTGTTGTATTAAATAAAGATGATTTAAATAATTTGATTAGTGAAAGAAACGATTGGGGTTATGATGCACTTTGTTTTCGTTACCAAGAATTAATTAATGAAATTGTTTATTTGAAAACATTTAGCAAAGAAGCAAAAGAAAAAGGTCACTATGGAGATTATGAATATTATAAGCAGTTCTATGGTATGCGAGCAGTTCGTTTTTATCAAGAACTAGATCGTTTTGTTGGTGGATTACATAATGATAAGATGCTATAAACTTAATCCTCACGATATTTTTACAATTTGGTGGACAGATGAAAAATACCTTATTGGATTACCAATCATAATTCATAAAGCATTTTATAAAAGAATTTGGTATAAACCTAGAACTTGGTTTCAAAAATGTTATAAAGTAGAGTATATTGGAGAGAATAAAACACAATGCAATTAACAACTAAGCAAGAGTTAGGATTAAAGCTCGCGGTATCTAGATATAAACATGGAGAAAAATTCACTGTTATCAGTGGATATGCTGGTTCTGGCAAGAGCACTCTAGTTAAGTTTATCATTGATGCTATTGGACTTCCGCATGAGGATATTTGTTATGCCGCATATACTGGTAAAGCAAGTGAAGTACTCCGAAAAAAGGGTAATCCAAATGCAATGACACTCCATAAATTATTGTATGATAGCAGACCTTTACCTAATGGCGGTTTTATTAGAACAAAGAAAATTAAAATTGAATATAAACTTGTTGTGGTTGATGAATGTTCAATGGTTCCTCAAGAGATGGTTGAACAGCTCGCAGGCTACTATGGAGTCTATGTAATTTACCTTGGAGACCCTGGGCAAATTCCGCCTATCGACCCAAGTACCGCGAATCATCTTCTGGCTAATCCACACGTTTTCTTGGATGAAATTATGCGGCAGGCGCAAGAAAGTGAAATTATTAGACTTTCTATGAAAATTCGTAATGGTGAAGATTTTAGTTTATTTGATGGTAAAGATGCAAAAATAATCACTTATGATGATTTGAATACTGGTATGCTCACTTGGGCGGATATTATTCTTAGTGCGACCAATAGAACAAGACACGAGATTAATATGCAGATGCGGGAACTCACTGAACATCTTGAAGGTAAACCAGTCGATGGTGATAAAGTAATCTGTACCCGTAACTATTGGGAAGAGCTTGGCTCAGATGAAAATCCGCTTATTAATGGTAGTATTGGATATTTGAAGGATACTTATGCAAGTTATATTAGGTATCCTAGACGTGTTAATCGGACTTGGCTGAATATCAATAAAAATCCTGTTGAAACACTTTGCGGCAGTTTTATCAGTGAAACTGGTGAGGTTTATGAGAATAAGCAGCTCGATCTTGAAATGTTTTCAACTGGCAAACCGCAGTTAGATTCAAAGTCAGAGTTTATCCTGCATAGGACTAAGTTCAGTACACCTCTCCAGTTCGAGTACGGCTACTGCGTGACTGGCCACAAGGCGCAAGGTAGTGAGTGGGATAAAGTACTGGTACTGGAAGAAAGATTTCCATTTGACAAGGAAGAACACGCACGGTGGCTCTATACTTGTGTTACACGTTCTAGCTCTAAACTGGTTTTGGTGAAGGGTGGGGTATAATGAAACTAGCTATAAGCTATTTCTACCAAATCCGCAACTTTAAGCCGTACATGATTCCAGTCTCTACGGCGTTCGGAGACCCCGCCTGGTTCCATGCAGGTCTAGATAAAACTTACAATTACTTAGATAAAAGAGGAGTAGTAAACGGACTCCGTTGTGAAGAATTACATGGAGATAATTCATGTAATAGTGAAGTTGAAATTACCTGTCCATGTGAATATCATAAAGTTGGGTATCCAGGCGGGTGCCCAGCTATGGCAGAGTATCGCCAACACCTTGAAGAATTAGACCTAAATTCTTTCATGAATCGAGCTAACACCGCCGCAAATGATATTCAAACCCGCCTAAGATTTAAAGAAGAACCAATAATTGTATTGATGGTTCATGAAGCACCAGATAATCCATGTAGTGAACGTCAATCATTATTAGATTATTTTAATTCTCATAACATACCTCTTGAAGAATTAAAATATCCAATAAGTGAAAATTATATCTAAATATAGTATTTTCTATTGATTTGTAGCAATATATATGGTATAATATAATAAGAAAAGATAAAGGGAGGTTTAGGTAAATGCAGCAGTATAAGCGAAGTGATATTCATAATCACTCTCGTTATTCAAATCTAAGATTGCGTGATGCGCTACCGAAGCCTAAAGATTTGATTGATAGAGCTATTGAATTAGGTCTTTCTGGCATTGCTCTAACCGATCATGAAGCATTGAGTGGTCATGTCAAAGCAAATCAATATGCTCAAGAGATTAGAGAAAAATATCCAGATTTCAAAGTTATGCTTGGTAATGAAATTTATTTAGTTGATAAACGTCCTAGTGATACTCATTACCATTTTATCCTTGTTGCAAAAGATATTGTTGGTCATAGACAGTTGAGAATTCTTTCAACTCTTGCTTGGCTGAATGGATATTCTGCAAAAGGTCTATATAGAGTTGACACTCTAAAATCTGAGCTTGAAGAAGTAATTCGCAGCAACCCAGGTCATATTATTGCATCAACCGCGTGTATTGGTAGCGAATTGGGTCAGTGTATTCTTGCTTTGACTGAAGCTGAAAAAGCACAAAATGAACAGGACAAAGAATATTGGCATAACCGCATTGTTAATTATATTCTTTGGTTAAAAGATTTATTCGGTGAAGATTTTTATATTGAAGCTCAACCGGGTGTATCAAAAGAGCAGTTAATTGTTAATCGCCGTATGGTTTCTATTGCACATTGCTTCAATGTAAAAATGATTTCTACTTCTGATACACATTATTTGAAAAAGGAAGATAGATTAGTTCATAAAGCATATCTTAATAGTGAAAACAAAGAACGTGAAGTCGATGCTTTTTATCAGGATACTTTTCTTCATTCAAATGAAGAAATGATTGAGAAATTTGCTTTGTCTGGTTATGATGAACTATTTGTACAAGAAATGTTTAAAAATTCAATGGAAATTTACAATAAAGTTGAATTTTATTCACTTGCGCATTCTCAGCAGGTTCCAACAGTTGAAGTACCTTTTGTCGATAAAAAGTCACCTCCCGCTTTTTTAAAAGGTTACGAAAAACTTCAAGAGATGTATCAATCTGATGATAAAGTTAATCGTTATTGGATTAATACTTGTATTGATAAGCTTCAAGAGCTAAATAAGCTTAATGCAGATTATCTTAATGAGCTAGAAGAAGAAGCAGAAGTTAAATATATTGTTGGTGAGCGGTTGCACACTAATATGTTTAGTTATCCTATTACTCTTGCGCATTATATTAATAAAATTTGGGAATGCGGTTCCACCGTTGGTGCTGGCCGTGGTTCAGCTTGTGCAGCATTAAATCATTATCTCCTTGGCATCACTCAGCTAGACCCTATTGTGTGGGATTTTCCTTTTTTCCGTTATATGAACCAGGATACGACTGAATTGGGTGACATAGATATAGATGTGGCTTCGTCTAAAGTCCAGATGATAGTGAGCCAAATTCGCAAAGAGCGCGGTGAGAACTTTGATAAATCTATTACTAACCAGCTTATTCGCGATTCTTTAGGTGCAGTTTATGTTTGTACTTTTGGCACAGAATCAACCAAGTCCGCAATTCAGACTGCTTGTCGCGGTTATCGTAGTGAAGAATATCCAGATGGAATTGATGTTGATACTTCTCAGTATCTATCTTCTCTTATCCCATCTGAGCGTGGATTCGTATGGAGTATAAATGACGTTATTTATGGTAATGAAACAAAAGGAAGAAAACCAGTTCAGACTTTTATTAATGAAGTAAATCGTTATCCTGGTTTACTTGAAATTATTAAAGGTATTGATGGTTGTATTTCGCGGCGAGGTCGGCACGCATCTGGCGTAATTTTCGCAAATTCTGATCCATTTGAGTTTACCGCCTACATGAAAACACCTTCTGGCGAGATCGTTACACAGTATGACCTTCATGACCTGGAATACTGTGGCGGAGTGAAATTTGATATTCTAGTGACATCTGTCCAGGATAAAATTATCCAAACGATTGAATTGATGCAAGATAATGGTGTTATTGAACCAGAGTTGAGTTTGCGTGAAGCATATAACAAGTATCTCCATCCAGATGTACTCCCAATTAATTCTGATAAGTGTACTTGGAATACTATTCAGAACGCCGCAAGTTTGGATCTATTTCAGTTTGATTCTGATATTGGTAGGCAAGGTGCAAAACGAGTAAAACCGCAAAATATGCAAGAGCTAAGTGCAACTAATGGTTTGATTCGTCTGATGACTACTGAACAAGGCGCAGAAACTTGGCTAGATAAATTCTGTCGATATAAGGCAGATCATAAAGAATTTGAGCGAGACACTGCAAAATATCATTTAACTGAACAGGATAAAATTGCTCTTGGTGAATATCTTAATAGTACTTATGGTATTGGTATTTCTCAGGAACAAATGATGCGGGTTCTTATGGATACTAGAATTTGCGGTTTCAGTTTGAAAGAAGCAAACGCTGCAAGACGTGTTATTTCAAAGAAAAAAATGGATAAAATTCCCGCTTTGAAAGAACAAATTTTCGCAACCGCAAAACATGAGGGTCTAGCTCAATACATTTGGGACTTCGTTGTTGGTCCTGGTACTGGTTATGCTTTTTCAGACATTCATTCAACCTCTTACAGTTTCATTGGGTTTCAGACTGCATATCTTGCAACTCATTGGAATCCTATTTTTTGGAATACCGCTTGTCTGATTGTAAATAGTGGTTCACTTGAATCTAATTTAGCAGAAAATGAAAAAGAAAATGGAACAGATTATATTAAACTTGCTAAAGCTATTGGCGCAATTCGTTCTAGTGGTATTGCAGTTTCTCTTGTTGATATTAATCATTCTGATTATGGCTTTAAGCCAGATGTAAAGAATAATATCATTCGTTTTGGTCTTAAAGGACTGAACGGTGTAAATATGGATGTAATTGATGAAATTATTCATCATCGTCCATATACGGGAATTGTTGATTTTATGAATCGTTGTCCAATGAAAAAAACTGTTATGATTTCTCTTATTAAGTCTGGCGCATTTGATGAACTTGATGAGCATTGGGCAAAAGCAGTTAATCCTGAACCTCGTTACGCAATTATGGGTTATTACATTTCAAAAATTTCTGAACCTAAGAAAAGACTTACAATGCAGAATTTCAATGGATTAATTCAGAAGAATCTGTTGCCGCAAGATTTAAACTTTGAAATTAGAGTATTTAACTTTAATAAATATCTTAAAGCATATTGTAAAAAAAGTTCTTATTTTATTTTTGATGACTCTTGCATGAAGTTTTATTCTGAATTTTTTGATATGGATAAGATAAATGTGATTAATGGTATTAATTGTATTAATCAAAATACTTGGAAAAAGATTTATGACTCAGCGATGGCTAAAGCAAAAGAGTGGTTGAAGGAGCATCAAGAGGAAACATTAGCAGCTATGAATGAGGCATTATTTGCAGAATGCTGGAACAAATATGCTACTGGTAATATTTCTTCTTGGGAAATGGATAGTTTGTGTTTCTATTATCATCCACATGAATTGATTAATGTAGATAAAAATAAGTATGGAATTGTTGATTTTGATAATCTGTCGCCGCAATCTGATGTTGATTATTATTTCAAACGTAATGGTAGAGAAATTCCTGTTTATAAGATTTATCGCATTATCGGAACAGTAATTGGCAAGAATGATACTCGTTCTTCTATTTCACTTTTGACAACAAGCGGCGTTGTTAATGTAAAGTTTACTAAAGAATATTATGCAATGGCAAATCGCCAAATTTCTCAGGTAAATCCTGATGGAACGAAGTCTATTATTGAAAAGAGCTGGTTTAGACGCGGTTCTCGCATTCTTGTAGCTGGTTATCGGCGTGATGATACATTTATCGCAAAAACATATAGCAAAACTATTGGGCATCAGTTATATTTAATTACTAATGTTAAGGGAAAGGATATTGAATTAAAATATGGCAGAGCAGGTCAAGAAGAAGGCGAAGGGTGATCCTGTAAATCACCCTGCCCATTATGAACGTGAAGGCGCAATGGAATGCATTGATGAGATGCTTTTGATATTTGGTAAAGACGCAGTTATGAATTTTTGCTTATGTAATGCTTGGAAGTATCGGTATCGAGCTTCAGCTAAGAATGGGGACGAGGATTATTCCAAGAGCGACTGGTACCTACGAAAATATCGTGAGTTGAAAGAAGGAGTGAATAAGTCAGAAGCTCCTTCTCAGGAGGATCATGGTAGACTTAATACTTTTTATAGTTATCCACCATTTTCTAATATTACATCTTGTCCAAATAATTACATAACAGAAAGTCATAATTGATTAATCTTATTAAAACAAAAATCATATATATTTAGTTCCTTAAACTAATTTATATATTTTAGGAGGTAAATATGCAGAATATTATTAAGAGAGATGGCACAACTCAGCCATTTAATAAATTTAAAATTGTAGATGCGGTATTAGCCGCATTTAAGGCTGTAGATGGAGACATTTCAGAATATGCTGAAGTTAAGGCGGGTAATATTGCTGATTTCATTGAAGAAAAGGCTGAAAAAAAACAGCTTACTATTGAAGAAATTCAGGATTATGTTGAACGTGGTCTTTCTAGCACTAAACGGAAAGATGTAGCTAAAGCATTCATTCTTTATAGAGAAAAGCGCAATCAAGCAAGAGGAAATGTAATTGATAATGCAGTTATGGAATTGCTTGATGGTACGAATGAATATTGGAAAACTGAAAATTCTAATAAAGATGCGGATGTTGTAACTGTCCAACGTGATTATCTGGCTGGTATTATTAGTACAGATATTAGTCGTCGCAAAATTCTTACATCCGACATTTGTGAAGCGCATGATGCAGGTATTATTCATGAACATGACATGGATTATCTTGCGCAAAATGCTCTTTCAAACTGTTGTCTTATTAATGTAGAAGATATGCTGCAGAATGGCACGGTTATTAACGGTATTCGCATTGATCCTCAGCATCGCCTATCTACAGCTACTACTGTATTGACCCAGATTATTACAGCAGTAGCCAGCTCACAGTACGGTAAATAACTACAACTGCCGTATTAAAATCTCTTTAATTGCTGGAAACTCCTTAGAGCTACAATTACTACAACGGAAGAGAAATCTAGACGTGAATGTGTAAAAAAATTGTAGATTGGACAATCAGCAGCGAAGTTTTTATCTATTTAAAAAAATGACTGAATGAATAATATGAAAGGAGGAACAGAATAGTGGAAAAAAGAATTATTCTTGACGGACAAGAATCTCCTTTTTGGATAGAAGATAGTGGCCGATTGAGAAACGAAAAAACCAAAAGATGGTTAAAGGGCGGAATAAATAAAGGATACCACTTTTATTCTCTTTATTTTAAAGGAAAACAGTATATATTATATACTCATAGAATAGTTGCAGAATATTTTATTCCTAATCCTGATAATTTGCCTATTGTTCATCATATAGATGGGAATAAAATTAATAATATCTATACTAATTTACAATGGGTTTCTACAAAAGATCATCAAAAAACTATTGAAGAACAAAAAAAGCAAAATGAAAGAGAGAAAAAGCCTAGAATTTACATTCAAAATCTAGATTCTTATGGTGAAATTGCTCAATTTAGAAACTCTCCATATTATGCAACTAAAGATGGCAAAATTCTTAATATGAGTAAAAAAACTGAAGTTCGTTTAGAAAAAAGTGGAAATTACTTTCGCTTTACCGGATATTATAATTTAGGGAAAAAACATTTCTTAGTTCATCGAGTTATTTGGGAAGCTTTTAATGGAGAAATTTTAGATGGATATGATATTGACCATATAGATGGTAATCCTAAAAACAATTCATTAAATAATCTTCAAATGATAACTCATAAAGAGAATATTAAAAAGAGAGAAATGGATTGGTCATACGTTTCTCAAAACTTTAATAAGAATAGATAAAAAAACGTTCATCGACTAACCTATTTAGGTGTAGCGCAAGCGAAAAAAGAGACTTCTTTATTTTGATTATAATAAAGAATGAAGATATAGTCAGTCCTATTTTGAAAAATCTAGGAATAAGGGTTGTACTATTTCTCTAACCCATCTAGCCCCCTATGTGCGAATGAGCTATAAAGATTATATTAGAAAATATATTGATTGGGGATTCGATACTGAGAAAGCAGAAGAATTCGCTAAGAAAGATTTAACTAAAGAAATTCGTGATTCAGTTCAAACCTTCAATTATCAGATTAACTCTATGAGCACAACTAATGGTCAAGCCCCTTTCCTGTCAGTTTGTATGTATCTGGGTGAAACGGATGAATATAAACCAGAACTAGCTATGCTTATCGAAGAATTCCTTCGTCAACGTATTCTTGGTATGAAGAATGAAAAGGGAGTATATATTACACCCGCTTTTCCGAAATTACTTTATGTACTTGAAGAAGATAATATTCATGCGGATAGCAAGTATTTTTATTTAACAGAACTTGCCGCAGAATGTACAGCAAAACGTCTTGTCCCTGATTATATTTCAGAAAAAGTTATGAAGCAAAACAAGATTAATCCTACTACTGGCAAGGGCGAAGCTTATCCATGTATGGGATGTAGATCTTTCTTAACCCCTGACCGCACTACTAAGAACTATGCCCGCGCATTAAATTATAAAGAGGGTCAGGGTAAATATTATGGTCGCTTTAATATGGGTGTTACTACAATTAATCTTCCTGATATTGCATTTTCTTCAAAAGGTGATTTTGAACTGTTTTGGAAACTTTTTGATGAACGTACTGAACTTTGTCATAAAGGTTTAAAAGTTCGTATCAAGAGACTTGAAAATGTAACTTCTGATGTTGCGCCTATTCTTTGGCAGGATGGAGCATTTGCTAGACTTAGTAAACATGAATCTATTAAAGAACTACTTCACCATGGATATGCAACTGCTTCTCTTGGTTATGCTGGACTTTATGAATGTGTAAAATATATGACTGGTCATTCTCATTCAGATGGCGGCGTAGGCGAACTCTTTGGCTTAGAAGTAATGCAAGCACTTAATGATAAATGTAATGAATGGAAACGGCAAGAAGATATTGATTATTCTCTTTACGGCTCTCCTATCGAGTCAACTACTTACAAATTTGCTAAATGTTTGAAGAAGCGATTTGGTGATGATATTTTTATTAAACTTGACGGTTTTGATAGAAATTATATAACTAATAGCTACCATGTACCAGTTTTTGAGAAAATTGATGCATTCTCTAAGCTGGCTATTGAAGCTAAGTTCCAGGCTCTTTCTCCAGGAGGCGCAATTAGTTACATTGAGACTCCAAATATGCAGGGAAATATTCCAGCAGTCTTATCTGTAATTCAGTTCATTTACGACAATATTATGTATGCTGAATTAAATACCAAGAGTGATTATTGCCAAGAGTGCGGTTATGATGGAGAAATTCTTATTGATGAGAATATGGAATGGTATTGTCCTAATTGTGGCAACCATGACCACTCAACTCTTAATGTCGCACGACGCACCTGCGGATACATAGGGTCTAACTTCTGGAATTATGGCCGTACTCAAGAAATAAAAGATAGAGTGGTACATCTTGATGACTAATACCAAATATGCTAAAATTAAATTCAATGATATAGTTGACGGTGAAGGAATCTGTGTAAGTTTTTGGACTCAGGGGTGTCCATTTAAATGTCCTGGTTGTCATAATCCAGATACTTGGGATTTTAATGGTGGCGTTGAGATTCCATCAGACATTAAGGGTCAGATCATCAAAGCTATAAGTGCGAATGGTGTACAGCGAAATTTCAGCGTTCTTGGCGGCGAACCGTTATGCGAGGAAAATCTCGACTTGGTTCATTCATTGATTATGGCAGTGCGGATTGCTTATCCAAAAATTAAAATTTTTGTATGGTCTGGATTCGTCATTGAAACTCTGAAAAAACGAGCAGAAACAAATGAAAAATTGGCTGATATATTAAAAAATATTGATGTTCTGATAGATGGACCATTTATTCAAGAGGAAAGAAATATAACTTTGAAATTACGCGGTTCCAGCAATCAGCGTGTATTATACCGAGGTCAAGATTTCTAATGACCTAGAAATGCGGCGGCTTCAACTGGGTCGCCGCATTTTTCTTTTTTGATTTTTATACAGTTTTATGATATAATATATAAAAGAGATAAAAGGAGTTTACATTATGGCTGAAATGAATGCAGGCAACCTTTATGATGTAAATAAAGAGCTTGTTAAGAAGAATGATAAGCCGCTAAAAGGAAAAGCTCTACTTAATAAAGTTAATGAAGTAGTTACACCTTATATTGATGAAAATATCAAAAATGATTGTAACTATATGATGCTATTATGTAATGAGCTAAGAGATTATACAGTTTTTAATTTTAGTGTTTCACCTGATATGATTCCCATTAAGATTAATAACTTTAATAATTCTTTTAAGTCTTGTTTGCTTAACCGCGGAATTATTTATAGCATTGAAAAGACTCAGGATAATATTGCTCTTGAAATCTGGCTTTTATGCGATTCAGATGATGAGATGCACTGTTATTATCTATTTCCTTATGATGCGGCAGTCATTGAACTGTAAAGGTGTGAATTAAAATGAATAAGAAAATTATTGCTATTCTTCATCCTTTTGAGTATAAGCATTTTATTTATGTTTATCAGGATGGAAATAAAATTGATATGGCAAAAGTTCTAATTGATGATGTTCCGGATAATATCATTACTTTTGCTGAAAAATATAAGATTAATAAAATTGAGTTGTCTGGCCCTAAGCAATATGCAAGAGGTATCCAGAATAAGATTCAAGAGTGTGAAATCACTAAGTATGGTAGATCTAAACTTGATATTGAGTTGATTTAAAATAAAAGGAGATAAAAGGAATTATGAGTAAGCATCTTATTAAGGTTGAAGAAACTTGGCGTGCAGACTCTGAAGCGGAGGCTGCTCAGCTCATCAACGAGGCTAAATCTGATAACAGTTTTGAGTTGGCTAAATATTCCTCAACTCGCAGAGTCCTCAAGCAAAAAGGTGAGATCTATGATGAATTTATGCGAGTCTCTCTCCTGAAGGTTTTCGATGAAGAAAAGGAACCAGTGAATGACGTTAAGGTTTCCTACGAGGTTAATGATTCTTTTTTGAAGTGAGGTAAAACTTGATGTTTATTAAAATTAAGTATTTTGATGAATCAATGCCTAAACTTGAATTCATTGAGGGTAAGAAATCTGATTGGATTGATTTGCGGGCAGCTGAGGAACTCTTTATTCCTGCTAATACTTTTGCAATGATTCATCTGGGAGTAGCCATGAAGCTACCTGAAGGTTATGAAGCTCATATTGCACCTCGTTCCTCAACTTTCAAGAAATGGGGAATCATTCAAGTCAACTCTGTCGGTGTCGTGGATGAGTCCTATGCGGGAGATGGGGACGAGTGGATGATGCCTGTATATGCAATCCGCGACACTAATATCCACAAGGGTGATCGTGTATGTCAGTTCCGTGTCATGGAAAAGCAGCCCGCTGTACAGTTTGTTGAAGTTAAGCATCTTGAAGATGAAAATCGCGGTGGATTTGGTTCTACTGGTTCTAACTAAAGAAATAATTTGGAGCAATCTTTAATTAGATTGCTCCATTTTTTCTTGTTTTTTACTGAAATTTATGATATACTGGACTCAAGAAAAGAGGAATGTATATGCGTAATATTCTGGCAATAGATGCAAGTACAAAATGTACTGGTATAGCTGTATATCAAGATAATAAACTAGTCCATTACTGTTGCATCACTTCTTCCAGTACTGATACTTTAAAACGTATTAAAATAATGGTTGAAGGTATTGTTAAAATTTATCAAGAGTATGAAATCAATGAAGTTATTATGGAAGATGTTTTACCAGAAGATGTAAAAAATTCTCAAAAAACTTTTAATGCTTTACACTATTTACAAGCGGCAGTTGCTTTAAAATTACACGATTTTAAACAAAAGCTGCAATTAGTTAATGTAAATACGTGGCGGCGTGCGTGCGGAATTCCGACTGGTCGCAATGTTGTACGAGAGTCCGCGAAAAAAATGGATATGCAGTTCGTTGCAGATCATTTTGGCATTATGGCAAATGATGATATATGCGATGCAATCTGTATTGGCTGGGCATATATCAATGTTGGTTTTAAAGAAGAAACAAAAGTAAAAAAGAAAAAGAAGTCTACAACATTAGATATTCCTGAAGAATCTGCTTTTTAAAAACAAAAAAAATAAAGGGAACGATTTTTTACATCGTTCCCTCAATTTTCTTAAATATTTTATTGGTTATTTCAATTATTTCATAACCATAAGTAGCAACTAAATCTGCAACTATTTCTTCTTGATCTATGTTCAACTGCACATTATAGCTATACATTGCGGCGTGGGTTATTTCATGACAGAGAACTCGCCAGCGCATTTCTGCATTGAGCATATCATTGACATAGATCGAACTAGTTTTGTTATTGCAAGACCCGAGAGTTGTTACACCATCGGGCCTCCGCAGTTCAGGGTGATTAGGTGAAACAAAATAAATATGCCACCACCGCCCATTTATATTAAACATAATTAATTAATTTTTGTAGACAGAGTTGCTATTTTTTGTTTAAGAACTTGTTTTTCTTCTGGTGTTGCTTCACGAATCATATCCATAATATCTTCTGTTAATTCTTGCATATATTTTTCAAGTTCTTTCATGGTTTTACTAGAATCGTGGTGTAACTCATGAGATTCCATATACATCTTTCTAGATATTGGACTCTTGCCTTCGCGAGGATCACGCTGCATCATGTCAGGAGTTAATTCTTTTTCTCGATAGCGGCCGCGATTATCTTTATCATAACCGTAGTCATCATACATCCAATCTTCTAGATCAGTATCCCGTCCACGACGTATCCGCTTTTTATCATATGGGCGATAATACTTTGTATTCTCTTCATTTTCTTTCATCGCTTTAACAATAGAAGAATAATACATTGCTTCATATAAATCTTTAATCATATCAACAGCTTCACCCAGTTCATGAGTATTAGCTTTTGAAGGATTAGCAAGTTCACATTGAACTAGGTTTTCTAAGCAATCTTTCATTTCACAAAGTTTCTTCATTTTACGCCACCCTTTCAACAATCAAGTTTGCATTTTGCACATTGATTGCTACTGTATTGATATTGCGGATTCCAATAGTAGAGCAGCAACAAGCGGGTATGTCTAAATAAATACTTGAGCTTACGTTAAAGTATTCATTAACTGCTGCAGGAGTGACTGTCATAGTTGTAGAAGCCACTGGCTCTCCATCAACAGTAAGAGCTAAAGAAATAGGACCTGCGGTTCCGCCAGTTGGCACAGCAATATTTCCACCAAAATAAACGCGAAAACGTGCTCTGCACTGAGTAGAGGTTAAACCGCGTAATTTAACTTGACCAGAACCCTGTGTATAAATAATTGAACAATTTCCAGGTACACGAATTGTATTAAAAACAACGTTGCTATTGGCATTAACAACTTGTACAGCATCATTAATAATTTCCATAAAGTCTCCTCTTTTCATATTAGGAGTCTAGCCCCTATATTTCAAGGGGCTAGGCTTAGAATTAATTAGCAGCAGGCAGCCTGGACACCGCAGCATCCCTGACGCCAACCATAGTTCCCAGTGTAAGGATTAGGAACTTGATAGGCAGGAATAGGAGGCGGATTTAGCGTAGAAACTAAATAGTTGTTTTGCGCTGCCTGACTTGCGGCAAACTTTAAAGACTGATTGTCAGCGGTAAGAGATGCAATCTTATCCTGCAGAGCCTGAGTTTGCATATCCTGAAGAGCAGCTAAGATACTGCGAGTATTGCAATCCTGATTTTGAGTAATCGCAGTAGAAGCATCCGCAATAGCTTGACGAGTCTGGCAGGACTGTTCAGCTAAGCGGTAATTCAGGTCCGCGGCCTGGGTTGCTGACTCATAGCGATTAGTGCAGCAGCAATTTGCGAGCTGATTGCTAAGAGCAGTAATCTGGGCCGTTATAGCATTGGTATTCTGCATATCATTAATAGTCTGCTGAGTAATATTATTATTAACGCCAGCAAAACCATTCAGCATACCAGTGTTCATAGCATAGAAACCATCACAGATACCATTATTTACGGAATCCAGTTTACGCTCAATATTAGCGAAGTCAGATGTTAAAATGTATCCATCTGTAATGCCGGAGCCAGTGGAGCCATCGCCTCCAAAGAGTCCACCACGACCGTTGCCCCAGCCACCTGCGAAACAGAACAGGAACAGAATGATAATCCACCAAGATTGGTTTCCACCCCAATCATCAGTGCGTCCATTGTTGCCAGTAGCCGCCGCAATATCAGCTAAGCTATAACCTTCATTGGTATTAAACATAATGTACCTCCAGTTAATTTAAATATTAGTTTTAGGTTGATACTTACATATATTTAATTTAAAGCCCCATCGTCCGCCTGAAGCTATTAAATTCTTTATCAAAATCCACACCTTGCGAAGCTGCAATATTTCTAACAACTTGTTCAATTCCTTTTGAATCATTACTTTTCATTAGCTGCAATAGATTAGCAAAGACTGGATTATGATTTGCTTGAGCACTTACCATATTCATAACAAACTGTTGCGGATTTCCTGAATTTTTAATCATCTGCAATAGTTGCAACATCATTGTAGGATTAGTAGCCATTTAAGTTAATCTCCTTCTTATGCGCGGGTTTCACTTCTGTAGTGGTAGGGACTGAGGTCACTATCCGTTCTTGAGTGAGAACCGCATCAATTTTTTGTTCAATTTCCGCAATTTTATTTAATATGGTTTCTGTATCAGTAGAAGTTTGCTCTTGAACATTTGTAGGATTTTCAACAGGAGCAACTGGCTTAAAAGTGAGAATTGTTGTAGTTCCATTAGGCATCCATGATTTTACATATATTTCACTAAAGTCAGCTTTTGGAAATACACCATAACTACCTATTGGTACTTCAGTAACTTTCACTATATCTTCACTATCAACAACTTTTCCATTCAGCGGCAATGGTATGTTATTTTGAATATTAGTTTGCGGCTGAGATTGAGGCATAGTGTAAGAAGGTGCATACTGAACATTTCCATTATTAAATTGGTACGGATTATAATAATTAGGATTATAATAATTCATAAATACCACTTTTTCTCCTTTCTCTCCTTGTTCAATCTTATATGAAAGTAAGCTACAAGTAATTTACTAACCTTGTCCAAAAATTTTTAAGAAAAATATTAATTAATAAAAAAAAAGGGATTTATCCATCAATAGGATAAATCCCTTTAAATTTTTATGATAATTTAATAGAATATGTAACAAAATGAGTACCATCAACATCTTGGTTAAATTTTAAAGATGTGATTTCAACACTATCTATTTCATACATTCCTGTTTTTCCTAAATGAAATTCTTTTCCATTTAAAGTAAAAACTTCTCCGACTTTGCCAGAAATAGCAAGTCTAACAATTCCAGCTTCTTTAATAATTTCTTCATTTGCGGAAAAAGGCCCGATATATTGACCAAAATACATCTTAGTCACCTCATTTAATAATGAACCAAATACCGCCGTTATGCAATTTTTTAGCTTGCGCTTGACCTTCAGAATCATCTTTAGCAACTACTACAACATCTGCTGGTAATAAATCAGAAGAACCGCCACTACTCTCTGCGGAAATATTTCCTAAATAATACCATCCATCAAATCCTGCGGAAGTAGTTTTGTTCGTTGTGCCATAGCTAAAAGCATAAACACTTTTTGGTCTAGAAGGACTTCCTATTGTAACAACTTTTCCTTCTAAATATTGTCCGGTTAAGCCTCTTGGATAATTACTATTTAAATAACTAATTGCTCTATCTCTATCTGTTAAAGTTGAATATTCAGATTTATCAGTATCTAAATTCAAGCCAATTAAAAGACCACTATCACTTTTAATAGCTCCCATATCATACCAGTCAGAACGATTCTCCCAAGTAGCTTTTTCTTGGCTATTCAGAGCTGCTCGTTTCGCAGGGTCGCTATAAAGAGCTAATAAATGAAATCTATCATCTAAAGCCATTTTCATAATATAATTAAGTGGCTGACCTATTTCTGAATTAGTCCCATCATTATATGTTACTTTAACTTTTTGATTACCTTCTCCTTCAGTAGAACCGGTATTAATGACTACATCTTTTATAAATTTTATTTTTTGAGAAAAAGTACTCGTTGTTCCATTATTATATCTTACTGTAACTGTTCCATCTGTTGCAAGATCTATAGAAGTAACCCATTTGATTTTTTTACTAAAAGAAGTAGAATCATTGTGGGTAAAACTAAAAGTTAAAGTTCCATCATCAGTCATAGAAACATTAGAAATTTCATTATAGTCTCCTGCATAATAAAGCTTTTTAGAACCTGACTCTGAACTATCATAATTCCACTGTTCATATACTAGCACTTGACGCTTTTTAGCTATATCATCATCTTGTCCAGCATATGTTTCAATGGTATTATCCGCAGTCATTATTTTAAGATTCTTAAAGCAATCTCCTTTAACACCTTTTGGAATACCCACATTCCATTTATTATAAAATGGATGATTTGTAGTTGAACTATTTTGACTAATAGTCGGTTGCTTATATGCGCTAATACTAGTTGCTGCAAATTCATTTACTAAATAAGGAACTTTGAAACCCATATAAACAGTTGTTTCAGCCCCATTTTCAGTAATGACATTGCAGGAATTATAGATTATTTTATCAGTAATTTTTCCAGAAGAATCTTTTCCTGGAATTAAATCTATATTAGCAGTTAATTCACCAGTAGAATATTTTGCATTATCCCCGCCATTTTGACCAAGATTAGCCACATTCGCATAAGAATCCAGTTTCATTTGCGGAGCGCTGCCTTTTGGACCAACAATCTGGCCTATATATTGCGCACCACCTAGTTCATCTGTAATGTTATATCCACGTCTGAAAATTTTACCATTATTATCATCATTTTTATTAAATGAATCTATGATAACATATTCATCATAACTTACATCAGTATAGCTACCACCCTGAGAAAAAGCATCTTTCATGCAAAATTGTTTTATCCAGCTATCAACAGTAATTCCTTTATCATTGGCGTCTGGCTTAACAAATTTTTCTTTTTCTTCTTCACTTAAATAAGTTTCTTCAGAACTAATATAACGAAAGCGGTTTACAATAATAAAGGGCGTACCTTGACGACCGCCATAAAAGCTATTATTATTCATTAACTAACCCCCTTTGTTAATATTGATAATCTATAATAAAACTATTTCCTTCTTGTAAAGCAAGAGCTATTGAAGTAATAGCTACATCATCAAAAATTAATTCATATATTCCAGTACGTCCAATATGAATTTCTTCACCATTAATACACATAATTAGACCAGGAACGCTCTGTATTGCAAATTTAGTTAATTTAAATACTCCTATTGAATTCAATACTTCTTTTAATTCCTGAAATGTATTCACCTTTACATTCAGAATTCTACCACCAGTAGAACTACTATAATCAATAGTAATTCGTTTCAAAGTAAAAACTAACATATTATAAGATGAATCTGGTGAAATCAATAAATCAAAATAATAAGTTTTACCAGTATTTGCAGGTACAGTAAATTCTTGTAATTTTTGTCTATTATCTAAATCTTTATCACTAGCGTTTTGTAAATAAACAGTGAAAGTTTGTTCATAATTATTAGAATCAATAGAAAACCGCAAATAAAAATGTTTAGAAAATTCATAAGTTTCTTCATTTGGTAAAGTAATTGCAATATCAGTAAAATTACCAACAGATGTGTTCTCTATTGAATCAATTTGTTTGGTCTGATAACCAACAATATTTTTATAATATTTTGGTTCAGATTGTCCATTAGAATCAGTTATATCAGAGAAACTCCCTCTAAACTGTCCAAGATTAAACATTAACTCCTTGTACCTCCTTTTATTAGAACTTCTCTAATGCTTTTGTTGCAGAAATTGTCATTGTACTACCTATATCAAGAGGAATAGAAATAGTTCTAATCATATAATCTCCTGAAATATTACTTTTAGGGTCTTTTACTCCAATTCGAGTATTTACATCTAAATAATATATAGGAATACATTGTAATGAAATGCTTTCATTATAACTAGTATATTGATACAATAAATCTCTTACAGCATCATATGCGGAGTACTTATTTCCGCCACCAGCGAGCATTGTATATATATTAGGATCAACTTGAGTAAAATTTTGACCTCTATCTTGAGCTTCCTGAACGCGTTCGTGTGTATCATCTTGACTAGATTCAATAATAATCCAGTTAGGAATATCAGGAGCGAATAGACAATTAACTGAATCATCATTTAATACTTTAGTGCGGCGACCAATATTATTAACACTAAATTCACTTATTGCCGCACTAGTGTCAATAAAATCTAAAAAGAAATCGCAATCACTTGGAGTATTTCTTACTTCATCATAAAAATCTTCTGTATAATAAGTCTCCATAGTATTATTTACAGGATTCAGTCGATGTTTTTCAGTCTCGCCCCAAATATCGTACAACTTTGGCCATTCATTTTGAAGTTCAGTATAATAATAATTACTATCAATACCCCAGGGTTCTGCATCAACGCCTTGAAGATAAAGTTCAGTACGCCAGTCTTTGGAAACAATAGTCTCAAGTGTTCCGCCTAAAATCTCAACATATTTCTTTTCTGATGCGTCCCAACGATACACCGTACCACCACTTTGTACTTTAATATCTTCTTTTCTGTCATCATAAACCTGACGAAACTCTGTATCAGAGCTAGTATATACGTCAGTGAGCTTATTCACTGAATAAAAAACACCTACCTGACCTTCTGCGGGTAAGTCCTCGAAAGATTCAAAATTTATTGTAGCTTTAGCTTTTGTCAATCCAGTTTCTGGATCAAGATACTTAAACACTAAGTGCTTTTTATTAATCTCAGGCTTTTCATCAATAGCTAGATGATAACGGATAGGCCAGGTATGGTCATTTGCATCTTTCCGCTGACCCCATACAATAAAATCATTCTTTATCATATTGAATTGCGGATTATTGCTATAAGCAGTAATTAAAGTACTATCATCAAAATTATAAACAGTTTTACCATATTGTTGGTCAATAAGATAATCATTATTATTTAATTTATCTATTTCTACGGTACTTTGACTAGTATTTAAATAATTTTTAATTTCCTGAAAAACAAAATTGCCTTCAAGATCATAAAAATATTCATAGTTACCAAGTGCATTTTTTATTGCATCAAGAGCATCACAAACAGTTCCGCCAGCATTAACTACTAGGTCGCCACCAGTATAGTAAAAATCTGAGTAAATATATCCTATATCTCTACCATTTTCATATTTAATATATCCAGTTCCGCCATTTGCAACTATCTCGGAATTATTTGTCTCATAATAACCTGCGGCAATCAATTTTTCTACTTTGTTTTCATCAGTAGTAAATTCAATACCGTTATTTTCATTATAGCAATAGAGTGGAACATTTCCAACCCACTTCATTACTTTCTTAACTCTTGTATCTAAATCACTAATAATGATTTTACCTAATTGCTCGCCGCCCCAGTGATTAACTGCTTCTTGAATAATTTGATACATTGTAGGATAAGTAATAATAGTATTTCCATTCCCGTCAATAGTCTCAATTTCATTAAAAGTAACAGATGCGGGTAATGTACCTCCACACTCACCATTCAACAAGCACATTTTATCTTTTAGTTGTAAAGAGATTGTGATTCCACCTGATGTGTGAGAAATACTTGGCTGTATAATTACATAAACGCCCATTGGGAACCACAGTTGTTCATACTCTAGATATTTATCTGTTGTATTATCAATACCAATAGCAACTGAAACTTTTTTATTAATAGATAATAAATGATTTGGATTAGTTACGTTATTCTCAGTGTCTGAAAGGAATAGTGAAAGATTTGCAGTGCGGCGTATAGCGGATGACCCGTCTATATTGATTGAACCACCAGTTGCCTTACCAGTAATGTCCTGGAGAGGATTCTCATTCCAATCCAGGACTGTAATCTTTATATACTGAGTTTTGAGAGTTGTAAGGTCTAACTCTTTAAGAAATTCTCTATCATTTAGATATTCTTGTTTCATGAAGCAGACACTCCTTCAACTACCTCAATTAAATAATCGATAATTGCGTCAACAGAGCATATTACTGAACCGTTGTCATATGGGTACCAGAAACCTTGATAATAAATATATTCATTTGTTGCGGTTGCTTCAGTATCTTGTATGGTGTAAATACCATTAACAACAAGATTTTGTGCCGATGCTGCTTCTTTTAAATTAGCAAAACTTTTACCAGTTCTGATTGCGGTGTTAGCTTTTGCAGCCTCACGATTCGTCCCATTTACTTCATAGAGCTGGACCCCGCAAAAATACAAATCAGTAATGACTTCATCTTCTTCATAAAGAGTTAGAGTTTCACTTGCATCTACTACGAATTTTCTTAATTCATTTGAACCGGTCATCTTCGCATAAAATACCGTTCCTGGATTAGCTTCAATTCGCATTCCATTAATTGAAATTAATTTTTGATATGAAGTTGACTTTTGCTTATAATACTTGTTCCAAATTTTATCAAAAATAGATTCTTCATAATTAAAATTACCAATAATTTGACCAATTTTATTAGAATAAAAAATCATATCAGATTTATATTCCATATTCTGTAATAGATCAATCGTATAATCAATTATTCCTTCTTGTTCAACAGGAAAATATATAGAAGTAATTTCTGTATCGTCTTCTAATAAATCATAAACTCCCCGCTTATTAATATAAATAGGAGTTCCATTTAAATAGACAATATAACCAACTAAAATATTAGTTTCATTATCAGTATTACCGTCTACATAAATTAAATCATTACCTTGAATTTTAATTAAATAAGGATTTCCATATAATTCAATATGTAGTTTAGTAATTTTATTTACAGTCATTGAAATATTATCTTGTGTAATATAATTATGCTTTTCTGCTAAAGTTTCAGAAAAAATATCCACATTTTTTTTGAATGGGCCTCTAACTTGACCTAATAAATGAGAACTTTGTTGTTGAGATGGAGAATCTTCTTCTAAACCAATTAATCCGCCAGCAATATTATATTTAATTAAATTAATATTTGTACAATCAGCAACTTCATAAGCTGTTGCGCTAAATGAATAAATCATTCTTCCTAGAGTTTCTTCTGGTGTAAAATTAATATCCATTAACCGCACTAGTATATTTCCTTCAGTAGTTGTCCGCAATAATTTAACAGAATCTTCATATAAGAAATTTGCAACAACTTCTCTGAATTCACGTTCATAGATATAGTCATTATATTCATTAATATTATTTTCTTGATTATATTTTTCATAAAGTGCGGCAATAGAACTGCTACCATATAATTCTTCAATTTTAGCAAAAGAAGTTTTTTCTTTTTGATTATCTTCTTTACTAATTGAATCTTCTACTGAATCTCCACCTGTATAAAATAAGTCATTGTGAATTGTTATCATTCCAGAAATTGAAAATTGACGATATTCCATAGCTCCATTTCTTTTGATAAAAGGATATTTAGAACCAATCGTATCAATTTTAGCTTCAGATAAATTCTTCTTGTATGAAGTAATTTTTGGATTATAACGAATTCGTAATTGCTTTTGATTAGCACAAAGATACATATCATCAAATATAAGCATAATAGGTTGAGCATCAGCTTTATCATCTTTTTTGTCCATTGCCATAACAACTGGCGACCGCATATATTCTCCAACTAATCTTTGTACACAATATTTATACCAAACACCTGATTCTATTGTATAATCTTCTATTTTCATTTCTTTAACTTTTTTCTCAGGAATTTTAAAAATATCTTCCCAAATAACGAAATTCGTTTTACTAGAAGCTCTCCGGAATACAATATAAGAATCATCTAAATTAGCTCCACTTGATTCTGGGAAAAAATCAAGAGTAATAGTTCCCATTTCAGAATTTACATCAACATAAAATTTACATCCTAATTGAGGAGCAGTTTTCTGTTGAACACGAAAACTATATTCTTCATGCCCATTATATAAATTATTTGTTATATAATCAACTGTTAATTTATAAGAATATCCATCTAGTAATAGATATTCAAAAGTATAATTAATTTCATTTATGCCATGATAAGTGTCACAATATAAATCTCCACTATCAGCTACTTTATTATTTTTTGTATCATATAATTGAACTTGATATTTTTTGATAACTTCTTTTTCTTGCGGGTCTGCAAAAGAAAGATTTCCAATTACAGTTAAAACATCTTGTTCAAGAGTCAATTCCCCTTCACTACTTTGGCTTGCAGAAAAACCTTTTAAAGTGATAGTAGGTTGACTAATTCCATGAAGGAGTGTAACAGTAGACCATTCAGAAAAATGACTTGTATTTGCTGCTAACCATGAATCAATTTTTTGACTAACTTTTCCTTCTGAATCTCTCGGTGGTGCAATAGAACTAAATCTTATTTGCACTTTATAATATTGATTGACAGCAAAACCGCCTTCAATATCTGTATTTGCAATTTCAATATAATATTTATCATCAGAAGTTCTAGAGCTATCCGTTAATATTCCACTATTTGCATATACTTTAAAACCAGTAGGATAAAGAGACTTCTTTAAAACAGTAACATTGGTTCGCTGATTTGTTATTGAAATCTGAACTGCCATAATGTTTTCTTTAGAGTTAAAAGCAGATATTGAAAAATATACTCTAGCTTTATAACTAGAAGTCATAGCAAAAGTGGGCTGATAGGTAGACACTATTGGTGGGTACAATGTACTTAATATATCTGCCATATCTAAACTCCTTTTCTCTCTTATTTACTACTTTTATATAAAAAACCTTAAAAAAAAATGGTCTTACTTAGACCAGAGAATCTAAGTAAGACCAAATAATTTTTATTTATTAATTACACACGAGTAGTGTAAGCGAGGGAAATCCAGCCTGCACCAGATTTAAGCTTACCCCAAAGGGTTGAACCATTTCTATATTCGCCAACAATGGTATATACGTCACCTTTTTTAACAGTAGTACTAATTGCACTAGAAGCACTATGATCTCTACGAACATTTAAGGTGAAAGCCTTAATCCGAACTAAATAATGGACTGGAGTGATACCATCATTAGAACCAACTGAAGGAGCTGAATAAGATGGAGTTTCCGCAACAGTTTGACCAGTAATGCCTTTAACAATAGCATTAGCCATCTTTTCAGCACTATAACGATTAGCATCCTGCTGACTATCGACGAAACAGCATTCAACAAGCATCGCAGGTGAATGAGTATGTTTCAGTACATATAAACCCTTGCTATATTTAACACCGCGGTTTCTGAAGCCAAGTTCTGCAATAGCGGCTACAGTTCTCTGAGCATAAGATTTTGCGGATGATCCAGCTGAATATACCCAGACCTCAGTACCAGTACCACCACCCGCATTAAAGTGAATTGACACATCGAGGTCAACTTTATGGGTATTACACTTAGCCACAATATTACGGAGATTCTGAGACTGATTAGCACCGACGTCATCAGTGCAATCATATACTGTATGGCCCAGAGCCTCCAACTTAGAAATAACCAGATTCTTTACCTTTCTGTCTTCGGTTAATTCTGACAAATAACCAGAAGCTCCACTTGAATGAGAACAGTGACCACCATGTACATTAATCTTCATATAAAGTACCTCTTTCCTTTTATATCAAAAAATATAAAATTAAATAATATAGATATTATTAAATTTATATTTAACCTAAAGCAGCAACTTTTTCTTGTAATTCGTTAATTTGTTGCCGCCATTCAACTCTTTCTTTTAAAATATCTGAATATTCTTCTTTTGTAGCTACTCCTTCAGAAATTTTAATAACAGCATAATCTGTATCAGATAATTTCTGCTTTAATTCTTCAATTTGCTGTTGAATTTTTTCTTCTTCTGGTATGGGGACATAATAATAAACTTCTTCGTAATCATTATCATCCCACATAAACTTAGTAATATTATCTATTGGCGTAGCATTTTCTTTTATTGCTGTTCCTTCTGTAAGAAATCCTTTATTTAAGTCAGGATTTTCTATAGTTTGCATATTTAAATCTACTATTCTTTTAGTGCTCATGGTAATACTCCCATCACAATCGTATTAATTTTTGAAGGACACCAAGTAGAAGATGGAGTTACTAAATCATAGGTGCCAGTTTGCTTAGTGGTTGGTCTTGCAGAACCTGGAACAACCCAATAATTAATAGGAGTATCATTAGCTGTAGGACTTCCTACAACAATTTCTATTGGAACCGAAGCAAAAGTAAAAGGATATGCAAGAGGACCTATTGAATCAGAACTGTCTGTTTTATACATACTACCAAAAGAAATAGCCGTATGCTTACCTCCATAGGTATCTGATCTAAATAAAATAACTCTTTTATCATCATTAAATTTATAAACATACCAATTATTAGAAAGTAACCACTGTCCTAAAGAAACATTTTGAGCATTTAATACAAATTTTCCGTTAGAATAACCTATAAGATTACTATTTAATTGAGAATCCCAAATACCTCTGTTACCTGATATACGATTACCATAAAGATAAAACTCCTGGGTTTTACCATTATAGTCATAGCGAATACCAACATCTGATTCTCCATCAGCTTTCTTTTTATCTTTATCATAAGCCCAAAATCCAATACTGGCATAAGCTAAACCTGCAACATCTAAATTAGTTGTTGTACTTGTTCCGCCAGTGATTTTTAAGGCTCCTGTTAAAGTTCCACCACTTAAATTGAGTTTTTTATCCAATTCACCTTTAATAATCTTGTTTTGCACAGGATTTGTGCTAGAAGTACTTAAACTAGAATCAACAGTAGTAACAGTATCAGTAAACTTAGCATTAGCAGGGACATTTGAATTAACAGTATGATTATTAACTTTTGTTGCATTTCCAACTGTTTGTGTTCCACTAATAATATTATTTATAACTGTATCAACATTAGAGGCAGTTCCATTAACTGATATATCAACATTAGAAGCTTCAGCTCCTATTGGATACTCATTACCAAAATCAGCACCCTGCATAACTTTAAGACCCATAATTTTGTCTGCCACTAAAAACTCACCTTCTTTATTATTAATTCTATTTCTATCAATGATAACTCTATTTTAACTATGAATATTTTATATTAAACTTCAATCCATTCGAGTGTTATTGAAGTACCACCAGGTTCAGGTGTTGTTGGAGGATTCCAATCTCCATCTGGATTAGTAATAAAATCATAATTATGATTTTCTTCATCATAAACAGGAGTTATTTCACACTTAATAATAGAATGAAGTTTATTTAATAAATTAACAAGAGAAGAGCTATCAAAAACAGATGTTCTATCAGCAAATTTTTCAAAAGTTAAAGAACCATCTGCCAACTTCTCATATGTTACTGCGGCGACCCCGATTTTTTCAGAAATCACCGAGCCATATGCCAATTTTGAACTGGAAACCGCATTATCAGCTATCTTAGCTTCAATCACAGCTCCATCCGCTATTTTCTGGTCACTAATCGCATCATTCGCAATTTTTTCACCAGAAACTGCCTGATTAGCGATTTTACTATCAGTAACCGCATAATTTTGTAATTTTACTGTTGAGATAGAATTATCAGGAATTTCAGCATTTTGGATCTTCTGTTCTAAATTTTGAATAGAAGAATTAATATCTGTAAACTTTTGAATTACATCTGAACTAAGCTTAGTTTCGCTAACAGATTCATCAGCTAATGCACTACCAGTAATTGCGCCATTATCAATTTTAGAGCCAGTTACTGCTCCGTCCGCAAGTTTAGCTGAGGTAATAGCACCGTCAGCGACTGAACCTCTATCTTTTTCAAGAGATGCAACTTTTCCTTCAAGAGTATCTAACTCATTAGAAAGTTCAGTATCTAAATTACTTTTACTAACAGCTCCATTAGCTAATTTATCTTTAGTAACACTATCATCTTGCAATTTTGTTGTTGCAACTGAACTATCAGCTAATTTATCTTGCGTAATTGTGGCGGTCCCGATATTTCCAGATTTAACCTCGCCTTTACCGATCTTTGAACTGGTTACCGCACCTGTTGCCAACTTAGGTGTAGTAACAGCTCCATCAGCGAGTTTAGCACTATTAACACTACCCTCACCTAGGATAGCGTTTGAAATAGCGCCTTCCGCGAATTTATCAGCTGTAATTGAGCCATTTTTAATCTGACTCGTTCCGACTGAACCGTTTGCGAGTTTATCAGAAGTAATCGCTCCATCTGCAATTTTATTAGTTGAAACCGCATTGTCTTCAAGTTTAGAATTAGAAACTGCGCTATCTGCAAGCTCAGTACTCGTTATACTTCCCTCACTAGGCTTAGCTGAATTTCTGACTTCATTGAGGTCCGCCATATATTGTTCAGAAAAAGGTGTATCATCAGTAGAACTTTTAACTAACTGTTCAAATGTAACAATAGGAGAAACCTTATTCTCATTTTTATCATATAACCATGATTTAATGACTTCTTTCGCCATTACAGAATATTATTCCTCCTTTCTTTTTTAATTAAAAAGTCAGTGGAGATTTAACCCTCCACTGACTCATCATCATTAATAATTTCAGCCTGACCAGTAAAAGTTTTAGTCTGTTCAAATTGCCCAGTCTGCTCAAGATATTCGCGTTCTTGCTTTAAACAATTCTCGTCCTTAACCTGCCCAACCTGAGCTAATGTATCTTTCATAATTAAAAAGATAGCTGTAATAGGAATAGTCTGCTTATTAATAAGATCAACTAAATCTTTAGCAAACTTATTGCAAGCCATATCAAATGGCATCTGAATTTTATCTTCCATTATAAACTCCTTTTATTTCCTTATATATAAAAAATTAGGATGTTGAAAATCCACCAGAAATACCAGACTCACTACCACCACTGGAATCCGCAAGAACTAATTTATAAGTAACTACAAAAGTATAAGTACCTGCTGAAATGTTTAATTTAGTTAAAGTAATATAACTAATAACACTAGTCCAAACGGTTTTTCTACCACCTAAAGTAAAGCTCTTATTAGCGAATAAATCATCAAATTCACCAATACCAGCTTGAACTTTATCTGCAATATAGGTACTAAGAGTTTTCCCGCCATAACGAGTTCCACCAGCTAAAGTACTTCCGCCATCATTACTAAAAGTAGAACCTCCAACATCAATACTACCACCAGTAATATTCACATTATTAAACGTAGCATATCCGCCAGCAGTGATACTCCATCCAGGTCCACTCATAGATCCATCTGAATACAAACTTAAAGAACCTGCAGATAAACTACTTGTTCCAATAGTCCATCCGCCAATAGTTCCAGATGTACTAGTTAAATAACCATTTGAATTAACACTAAAAGTGCTACCAAGAGTAATGCCACTAGTTGGATTTAATGACATTCCATTAGAAAATAAACTATCGCTGCTGATTGTCCAACCACCAATATGACCATATTTGGCGGTTAATTCACCAACACTAGATACATAAAAATTATCTCCTAATCCAATACCCTCAGTTCCTAGATATATACCAGAACCATTACCTGGTCCATATCCAGTTTTACCACTATTTAAATTATTAGTTTTAATCGTCCATCCAGCTATCGTGCCAGATTTTGCAGTTAATTCACCTAAATTAGTAACACTAAAACTACTTCCGATTGATAAACCGTCAGTACCTAAATAAAATCCGGTATCACTAGATTCTAATCTATCATGAGAACCAGAATAAAGTGCGGAATGAGTGTCCGTCTCACCAGATTTTCCTATAACAATTTTATTAGTGCCAGAACCAATAGTAGCAGTCGTAGCAGTTAAATGACCGCCATAATTTACTACAAAATTTCCATTACCTGACCATATAGCCCAAGTACTATCTGTATCATTCTCGCTATCCCAACTATGAAGGCCAATTTTTCTATCTCTTGAGGACAGTTCATTATCTCCAACACTCCATCCGCCAATAGTTCCACCATGTTCAATAGTAACATAACCATTTGAACCGTCAAGAGTGAAACCACCTGAACCAGATTCCATGCGGGCACTAGATAAATCAATTAAAAATCCACTACCAGATTTATTGCTTTCTGTATAATTTTGCGGCAATCCTTTTTCAGTATAATTTTTCCAATAATCACCGCTATAAAGTAAAGCCTTACCTTCACTTGGATCAATAGCTAATGAACCTTGACCCTGACCAAAAATGGCGTGTCCATCTTCTGCATCTAGAGTAAAACTTCTTTTACCATCATGGAACCCAAACAATCCAGTCTCAGACTGAGTTTTATTTGACTCTTGAACTTCACCCATGAGCACACCAGTAAACTGATTCTTATTGTTCTTTTTACCAGCACCCATCTGCGGCGATAGGATAAAACCGCCATCTTCGTCTATTGATATTGAATTTCCATCCCAATCATTTAATTGAGATAGACCATACCTGTTTAAATAAAAATGTATAGGAATATAAATTGTACCATAGTTACCGCATTTACAAATAACTGTATTATTAACACATATTCCATGGTAATTAGCTATTGGTTTAAAATTTCTTTGATTAGCATTTAACTTATCAGTATAAATGCTTGAATTTAAATGAATTAAATCATTTGAATCTAAATAAGCACTATCTGCAAAACTAAAATATCTTCCACCTTTGCTCCATTCATAAGTATCATTTTCAACTAAGGCAGAATTATTATAGATTTCTATTTCAAAAGGATTAGTATTATCATATTTAGGTGTAGTTCCATCGCTGGTATATTGAACATAACTAAAACCACTGTAATCTTTCAAATAAATACGGTAATTACTATCCTCAACATAACTAATAATAATAGGAAGTGTAGTTATTAATATCTGATTATCATTATCTTTTTGATAATGAACAGTACATTTAATAATATTTGCACCGCAAACTTGTTCATCATGTGCCTGACCCGTATAATTTATTGTACCATTATTTTCGTTAATAGTCAAATCAGAAGCATCTTCAACGTTATTCTTATACTTATTTTTTAAGATTTCCCAAGTAACATTTACTACTGGTTCATTAGATTCTAATAAGTTTTCAGAACCCTCAAACACTAATTCTCCTTCTCGATAAACTTGCACTTTAAATGGCGCACGAGTAGATGGAGAAGTTGTTATCAAAAACTGTTCTGCTCCAAAATTAAAATATCCAGATATATATTTCCCATCATCTGATTTTTGAATCATATTGAGAACAGGATATTGCGGAGTTACGCTATTTGTATTTGGCACTATTCGACAAACAAAAGAAGTACCATTAGTACCAGTTTCACCTTGTTTAGTAAACATTAAATTAGTTTTTGCAACTAAATTTATTTCTTTATATCGAATTTTTAACTCAATGTCATTATTTTTATAATTATAATAATATTTATTCTGAATATTATAAGAAAGTTCTAGTGCTTGATTAAAATACTCATAATCAAGAGAAGCATCAACTTCGTGGGTACCTCTATCTGCAGAAACCTCAGTTAGCATCGTGTTTTTAGTGGGAACTTTCCATTGAATAGATCCACTTTTAATAACATCAGAGCTAATTTCACGACCTTGATTATCATAAACAGAAAAACTTAATGTTTCGATTGCTATTGGATTTGCTTGAGCTTTACTTGCCGGACTGACACCATTTTCATCATAATTAAATACTTGATTACCATTATTAATAATTAAACTGTAGCCATTTTTAGCTTCTAATAAATTTACAATTTTTATAGAGGCGGTTCCTTTATTACTTCCTGTAGAATCAATTACTGTACATTTATAAATTACAAAATCAACAATAGTTTGAACTTGAATATTTTTTAAAACTGGCCCTTCAACTTCTAATTGAGTTAAATTACCATATTCATCTTCAACAGCCCAACTATAATTAAAGCTAGTATCAACTACACCATTAACTTTACAAGTTAATGTAGGACTTCCAACTCCATAATAAAATTCAGTTCCACTATCTGATTCAATAGAAATAGTAACAGTTCCTTTTCTATTTTTAACAGTAACTGTTTTAGTATAAGTATTATTATTATAAATAATTACACATTTAATCTTATTTTCTTTTGCGGCGGCTTGCAAAATACTTAAATCAAGTCTAGCACCTTGGTCAATCCATTCAACTTGATTAGTTTCTTCATCTATTACATTATATTTATTTAAACAACGCCAGCCTTTTCCGCCATACTTATTATAAAATTTACTTTTATTGCCAATCGTTAAATCTTCAATAAACCAATAGAAAGGAATCTTTTGAATAGTTGGATCAGCTACTCTGCCTTTAATTTTTACCTGCGCAGTAATTGGTAATGTTGCGGAGTCTGCATCATTTTCTGTAAAGATCGCGCCGCTTGGCGTTAATAGACTCAATGCACAACCACTAAGCTCGGCCTCACTAAGCTCGGCACTCGCCGCAAATTCAATGTTGCTAACTTCAATATCGTATAATTTGTTATTAGCAATTTCATCATCATTTTTCTGTTGTGGAAAGTTCTCTACAAAGAGAGAAATTTTGACAATACGATTAAAATTTGTTCCTGAGACTTTATAAATTCCGAACTGTCTCTTGCCCAAAATTAATTGATAGGGATTACCTACCATATTATCAACATCAACTATATAATTCTTAGTATAAGTAGCGGTTTCATCTACGTCATTAGTATATTCAACAGTAAACATAATTCCATAATTACCTTTTAACTGTTGCTCTGCGGCTAATGAAGTTTTAAAGGTAGCACCGCAAATTAATGAAGTAGCCTGTTCCATATATTCTTTTAACGCATCGTTATCAACGCTTAGAATATTATGTTCATCATCATAAAGAATAAACTCTCGATAAGTTTTTCCTTTATCTGGTTTATAATATGAGCTTAATGAATATGGAGAATTTTGTGATACACCATTAACGCCAATAATTTCATAGCCACTATCTTTATCACTTGGATTAATATAATCAACACCTAGCTTATCAACAGTACCAAGAATAGTTTTATCCTTAGTCATATCATTCTGCGGAATCAAAATATAAACTAGTGTATTATCTCCATATACCACATCTGGACTACTTGCATAAGCATAAAAAGAGCTATCTTGATATTTAATCTTATACTTGCCAATAGATTCATCAACACATGATTTCACTGTTGCTTGTATAGTCTTATCAAAACCAGCCTCTTTTACAGACTTGTCAACTATTAGTTCAATAGCTTCACAAATATTGTCCTCTATATAACTCATTGCTCACACTCCTTTTATCTCTTATTTCTAATATATAAAAATGTTTAATGCCTTTTTAATAAGTTTTGTCCACAATAGACAAAAAGAAAAAGGGGCATTTCTGCCCCTTAATCTTATTTATTATTTCTATAAGCTCGTTGAGATGCAGTGTTCACTAAATTCTTGAGTGCAGTCTCGATCTGAGAAGCTTCGGTCTGACCCTCAAATTTAGCAGTAATATAAACTGTTTGTTCAAGAGTAGAAGAATCTTTAGGTGCAGTGATAGAGCTTCCAATGGTTGAAAGTATAGCCGCAGTATTATTGAACACATTGTCTCCAATCTTGCTGACTATTTCGCGGAGAACATTCATCGCAGACAACATATTAGCGGTATCATCCTTATTCAGAACTAATTCCTTTTGATGTAATAATGCTAGTCTACCATCTTCACCCCAGGTACCAGTATAACCGCCAGTGTCATAGCCAAACAGCTGTGACTTCTTTATCCAGCCCAGATCGCCATACTCGCCATCTGCAGAGTGAATATGAACGCCATAAGCGTTATCATTCATCTTGTCGATAACAACGCCATCAGCTACACCGGAATATTTACTTCCTGCTGGAGCTTTACCGTAAGAATCGTAATAATATCTACCATTATAACCAACCACATCACCAACAGATGCAGTACCATCTTTATCAGAACCAGAACCAGCTCCGCTATCAGAGCTAGAACTATTAGAAGAATTTGCGGCAGCCATAGCCTTTGCTGCCTCTTCAGCACGTCTCCGTTCTTCAGCGGCTTGAGCGGCATCCTTTGCATTTTTAGCCTGAATAAAGTCATATGCCGCCTTCGTAGCTCCAATGGCCTCGCTCTTTGCTTGTCGGTACGCCGCAATCAATTCTTTAACCTGATTAACAACATCACCGATAGCTTGATATTCTTGCTTAGCAGAATCAATTAACTGATTACTTTCTTGAAGTAGCTTTTGACCTTCTTCATAAGCTTCATTACTGACTCGCTGATTGGTTTGACTAATATTATCAATATTCTGGACATAATCTTGAGCAGCTTCTTTGAGCTTGTCAAATGTATCCTGACAGGTCTGCTCAAATCCGCCTTCACCTGAGAACTTATCAATCATTTCCTGAACGCCGCTTGTCCATTCAGGAACAAGATTATTCATAATCAAATCTTTTTCTTCATCTGTCATATTCTGGAAGTTAGAAACATCCACATTATACAAATTAGCTAAATCATTAAATGCTGAATCAGTAAGATTTGTACGAATATTTAAGTTCTGTTCAGTTAGATAATTAATCTTTTCACCATACTGCTCTTGCAATAGTGCAATATGTTCTTGCAAGGCATCTTGGTCATCTGCATAATCCTTATAAGCTTGAGCAACTTTATCTTGGAACTCACTCCATACGGAATACATATCATTTAAGTTATTTTTATAAGCATCTTTATCAAAGTTATATAGAGAATTTTGCGCATCAGCTAAATCTTGCTGCGCTTGACGAATTGAATCTTCATCAGATACAAACTGATAAGAATAGTTACCATTTGCATCACGCTTTAAACGCATCTTAGATTGATTCTGTTGAGCTTCTTGCAGGGCAATTTGCTTTAACGCAATCTCATATTCTTTTTCGGCGCGATCAATATCGTACTGAGTAAGCTCTCCTTTTTCCTCAAGCATTTTCATTTGAGCCTGCATAAGTTCATTGAGTTTCTGCTGAGTAGTTACGCTATCAGTATCATTAATAGCGTCTTGCCACTTATTTTGTAATTGTTGTTTAGCATATGCAGCATTAATAGTATCTAAGTAATTATCAGCATTGTCATTCAGCAGATTTAACTGTTCCTCTAAGTAATCCAAGCCTTTACCATTCGATACTTTATCATTAAGAGATTTAACAAGAGCATCAATAGTGTTTTCATATTTGGTAGTTAATGCTTCTGCCCAATTTTCAACTAAACCATTTACATCAGATACAGCACTCTTCCAATTTTCTTCATACTTTTCGAGTGCTTCTTTATTCCCATTACCTTGCTCGATTGCCACACGTTCCGCGTCCATTAACTGTTTCCAGTAAGTTGCGGCGTTCTGGCGGGCAGCTAGATCAGCTTGGATATTAGTGAGCTGCTTTTCATAATAAGTGTCCATCAAATCATAGGCATCATCGCCATATAGCTTCTGAATTAAGTTAATATCATGGTCAATTTGGTCGCCTAAGAATTCGTATGCTTCTTTGTTTTTATCAATAGCATCATTAACCGCATCAATAGAGTCTAAGAAAGCATCGGTAACATTTTGCTCTAAATCTTCAAGATTTTCAAGCTCAGTCATTAATTCTTTATAAGACTCTTTTAAATCATCAACTGCGGATGCCATATCATCTACCCAAGTTCCTGTTGCAGCATCATATGCAGAATAAATAGAGGAATGTCCGCCATTCTGCATTTTCTGTAATTCACCTAATATTGAACCTGGAGTTGCAGTATTGCCAATTTTAGATGTAAGTGATTGAATAGAACCAACGCCGCTATTTGCTGTGTTATAATAAGAGAGTATATCTTCACGATTTTGTAATGCTTTACCTAGTAAATCATCATCGTCAAGGTCGTCAATTACTTTACGTTTAAATTCATTCCAATCTCGCATTGCCTCGCCCATGTCTAGACGAAGTTTAACTTCCATATCGAATTTTTGAACTTGAATTTCAATAGCAGAAGAAAGTGCTTCGGTAATATCATCTTCAAGATCAGGAATAGTTTCGTTTATGAGTTTGTCATAATTGGTAACCATTTCTTTAATCTTATCATATTCCTTTTGAGCTTTAGTAACTTTCTTATCTGCTGCCTCATCTTGAGCATCCGCTGATAAAGAATTATACCAACCAATTACACTATTAAGATTTTGTTGAGCTTTAGTAAGCAAAACTGCATAATTAGAAATTTCACCATTTGCATCAAAAGTAGCACCATACTGAGCTAAAGAGTTTTTAATTTCATTAGCTTCTTGTTTAGCTAATTCAATTTTAGCTTTATAAGCATCTCTTTGTTTTTCGAGAATTACTAACTGTTTATTAAGATTATTAATTAAATCTTTACCAGTTAATTTATCTTGAACCTTTTGTAATCTATCATAACTATCTGTTAGATTATTAATCTTGATATTTATATCATGGTATCTATCAATGGTGTCAGTATTTAGATCTTTTGTCTTAGGTGTTTTAGGCTGAGAAGCTTTTCCACTTCCGCCACCGCCACTTCTTTTACCACTTCCGCCACTCTTCTTAGAGGTTCTACCACTACCTCCGCCATGTCTAGGTGTACTATTAGTAAATTTAATATTGCCGCCAGTAGACTTTTTAGCAGAAGTAACTTGAACGCCAGTACCTATTTGAGAAACTTTATTCTGAACAGTTACTTCTTTTGGTTCATAACTAATAGAAGGAATATCATAAGGCTGTTCAGCATTTCCTAAGAAACCAGCCATTGGGTAAATGGCATTGCCTTTATTATGAGTAACAATAGCTTCAACGCCAGCATAAGTACTTTCTGAAGCCTGATCTTGCTGGGCAGATGTTACTTCTGCATCAATACCCATTCCAGAAAGAATGTTTTGAGCTTCATCAACCGTAACACCTAAATTGTTGAGCATAGTAGTCAATCCAGCTAAGAAATCTGTATCATCAATACTAGCGCCAACTTGGATGTCATCTAAATTAATATTATATTGATCTAAAAGTCCATTAAATTCATTAAAAACAGCATCTATTTGTTCATAATCTAATCCAATTCCTAACAAAATATCTTGAACAGCAGCTTGTTGTAATTGCTCATAAGCTTCTTCGCTACCATTTAAAGCATCTTGCATTAATTGAAGATTTTCTGTGCTTTCTAGGAAAGAATTGGAAAGATAACTTCCATCAATATCAAGTAAATCACCATAAGTTTCAGCTAATTCATCTGCCGTATCAGCCGCTAGATGACCTGTTTCTGCAGCAACTTCTAAATCATTTATCCAATCTTCTAGATTATCAATACTTGAATTAACAGCTTTATCATAACGAAGCTGATCTTTTGCCATTTCCGCTAATTCTGAACTAGCTACCTCTGAATATTCACCAGAATCTTTAAGCTCTTTTGCATAGCGTTCAATATCTTCTGCGGCAAGACCAGTTTGTTCTGCAAGATAACCAGCCTGAGTAGCTAGCTCTAACGCACTGGTTGCATTATTAATAAGTACGTCATTTCCAGTACCAAGCGCGCTATTAAACCTTTCTAATTCATCAGATGTGCTATCATAATTGCCCGCTAATTCAGTAAGCTTATTCGTATAATCATCAAAAGTAACGTTAGCACCAGAATTTAATGCTTTTGCGGTTTCCGCGGCAAGCTGAGCCGCATTTTCTGCAGAAGCCATATTATTAACTGCTTCAACAGTTGCTTGAGCTTGTTCTAAATTCTCTCTAAAGTCTGTAATATTAGGATTTAATCTTTCAAGAATTTCATCAAGATGTTCTAGGTTATCTGTTGAAATATTTTCAAATATATCTTCATCGGTTGCGGTAGCAGGATTTTCTTCTGTTCCATTGCGTTTAGCTTCAGCAGCATATTCAGCTAAACGATCTCTTATAGCAGAAATTTTATCTGAATATTGAGTTGTAACATCAAGAGAACCATCTTCACCCGTTTGAACTTCTTCTACTGTTGGAAAAGTAGATTTTATAACAGTTAGGAAAGCATCGTGATTTGTCTTAGCTAATTCTTCCAAATCTGGATATTTACTTAATAAGCCTTGCAGCTGATTCTCTAAACCTGAGACATAATCATTGTAAGTACTAGCTACAGTACTTGAATTAGCCCATTCTTCTCCCGCTTTTTGTAAATCAGTGTTTAATGCAGCTCCATTATCACCTTGGAATAAGCTGTAAACAGCATTCATTGCATCTTGAGCAGCTTGTATTACGTCATCTTGACTTTCAATACCATTGACACCAAGTCTAATCCCTTGAAGATAGTTATTCAGTATCGTATCTGCATTATCAAAACCAGCATCTTTTAGTTGATTATAAGCTGCATTTTTAGAGGGGTCAGATGTTAAAATACCTTGAATATAATCTACATTAATTTTAGAGGCTGCGTCAGAAGCTGCTTGAGCTGCCTGAATTTCTGTTTCGCCTTCTTCTGTAAAAGAAGTTATACTATTAAGATAACTAGTTAAAGTATCTTTTATTGCATCTGAGCCTGGAATTTCAGATTTAATAATATCTAAAGCTTTATTAAAATCATCAGTTTGAACTGCATTTATCAAATCTTGTCCAGATTTATGTAGAGCAGTTGAAACTTTAGCAATAGCTTCTTGTACATCAGAAGAAACATTACCTAAAGTAGAAATATTACTCTGTATTTGACCGACCGCAGTTTGTGCTCCTTGACGATAGCTATTTATCCTATCTTGACCAGCAGAAGAATTAATATCATATTTAGCTTTTGTATTTTCTAAATTTTTCTTTGTATCTTGATACTGTTTATCATATGCTTGTAAATTTTCTTTTTGATTATCAGTATAAAAATTTTGTTGTTGCATTTTATACTGCTGTTCAAGTAAATCAATAGTATCTCTAATACCGTCTTGATTTTTAAGAACTGCTTCACCCTGGTCATTATAATAAGCTAATAAATCACTATTAAGATTAACTAACTTATCTTTTATCTCATTATATTGTTTTCGCTCTGATTCAGTTAAATTTTGAATATTCTTATCATAAGCACCAGCTCTTGCAGCTAGCCTATCATAAGTTTCTTCTAAACCTTCTAATTCTTCTTTGTTTGAACGATAAGTGCTAGAAGTATTACTAAAATTCTGCATTGAATCATTTAAATTAGAAATTTGTTCTTCTGCTTCTTTAGCACTCATTGTTAAAGCATCATATGCAGTTGTAACAACAGGAATAGCAGCTGCTAATGCAGTTAAAGCTAATAGGGCAGGACCTGCTGGTGTTGCCATTATTGCCGCAAAAGTAGATTCAGCGGCACCAGTCAAACCTACTAAAGCTGTCTTTAATCCACCTATACCAGAAATAACAAGCGGGATTGCCATAGTAATACCACTCATTATTTGTAAAGCTTTTTGACCGCCACTAATACTTTCATCATTAACAATATTATAAATATTTGAAAATGTTTGCATTACAGAAACTAATTGTCCAAGAGCACCCGCAAATTGAGTAACTTGAGCAGTAACTTTAGCAAAATTTAAAGCTTTGTTATTCTTGCCCAAGAAAGAATCCATAGCTTCTTTTATTGCACTCTGTTTTTGAGCTTCAGTAAAAGAATCATTAGTTGCTATTTCAGACAATTTTGAAATAAGTTCTTTAATTTTAGGAGTGGTAGAACCAACAACTGCCTGTAACTTTTGAAAAGCTTCTTCTTGCTTTTCTACTCCAACAGTATCATCCATAATAACATCGAGTTCATTAAATACAGATGTTAATTGTTTAACTTCCTGTGAACCCTCTGGGAAAAGAGCTATTAAAGATCTTATTTGATTCTCTAAACTGTCAATATCTCCTTCAACAGTACCAGATTGAAAAGTCTGCTTTAAAGTTTCTTGCAGTTTAGTTAATTCCTGTTCGGCTTGTTTAATATTTTCTTTAATTCTATCATCAAAAATTGTAGGATTATCAGCATCTAGTTTACTTTTTAATTCTGCAATTTCTATTTCTTTTTCTTTTATTTTTTCAAGAACACTTGTTACAGGAGAAAAATCTATTGTAGTCATTTCTTGATACTTACTAATCAATAATTCAGCTTGATTAGTAGCATCTGCCCACTCATCAGAATCTTTTGGTGAAAATAATTTTTCTATACCAGTTGCATCAGTTCCAGTAATTTCTCCAATTTTTTGTAATTGAATGATAGCTTCTTCTTGACTATTCTTTAATTTAGTAATTGCTATAGTTGCTGCTTCATATTTCTTTAAAGCTTCATCATAAGTTTCTCTAACATCTTCTGGCATTATATCGCCATATTGTAATCTTAAAGCTCGTTTAGAAGCAATATCACTAACAACTTCATCTCCTAAACCTTGAAACTCTTCTGCTGTAGCTAATTGATCTTTAATATTCTTAGTTACAGATTGAACAGTCATTAAACGAGAAACTAAAGTTCCTAAACTAGCACCAATCTGCTTATTAAAGACATTCATTGCGGTAGAACCAAGAGCTAAAAGAACTCCCTTACCACCGCCCATTGCATCTGTAACATTAGCCAATAAATTAAGAATTTCACCTAAACCATCAGCAATAGTATTAATAGATTTAGAATCAAGAAAAGAGTCAAAAAGATTTTCTGCGGATGCAGTTAATTTATCCAAATGAGCACGAGTTGACTCCATATAAATATCTTGCTGTTTCTGCAAGGTGCCAGTTGCATTCTCTGCACCTTCTAGCGTCTTTTTATACGTATCCCAGTTATCGAATAAAGCCAGTAAGTTATTTGCTTGACGAGTACCAGCCATTGTACGAGCAAGAGCGATTTGCTGCTCACGACTCATATCAGCCCACTTGTCACCGACTTCTTCAACAACAGAACCCATATCTCGGAGTTTGCCTGTACTATCAAGCACGTTAACTCCCATTTTTGCCATCTCACCAGTATAATTACCAAGTGAGATTTCTGCATCTTCAGTACCAGCTTCAATATCAGAAATACGCATCAAAATCGTTTTAAATGCGGTACCCACACTAGAAGCGTCCTGACGCGTAACCTGAATAACAGTAGCAAGAGATGAAGCTAATTGTTCCTCAGTCATACCCATTGCATTTGCGGTTGATGCTGTTTTAGACATAGCTTCAGACAATTCATCCAAGCTAGATGCGGTATCAGCGCCGACACGAGCTAGAATATCCATTGCCTTCTCAGCTTCTTCTGAACCTACTTTATAACCATTTAAAACAGCGGTTACATATTCTGCTGAATCATCTGCACTCAAACCAGAAGCATTAGCTACCTTTAAAGTTAAATCAGCTCTAGCTTGCACTTCTTGGTCATTTAAACCTTGCTGATAGAAGGTTAATGCGGCATTCGTATAATCAGTAGTAGTTGCGCCTAAAGCTTTAGCAGCTTTATTAGCCTTTTCCGCAAAAATATCCATATCTTCAGCAGATTTTTCTGTAACAATACGAATATTATTTAATGAAGTATCTAAGCTTTTAACATAACCATATGCTTCTTGAGCTTTACCAGAAATGGTATTGATTGCCGAACTTGCAATATTCCATTTAATAGTATGAGTTAGCGTCTCACTCATTTTATCCAAAAGTGTCTTAGTCTTTTGAATTTCTTTATTTGCAGATAAAGTTGTTGAAACTAATTTCTGAAAAGCTATCTGGCCAGTAGAACCAGCTTTCTGGAAAGCTGAATAAATTTCTTCAATAGAAGTATCAGTTTTCTTTAAGACATTATTAAAAGTTTGAATATTAATAGTATTTAATTTAGGATTAAAGGCTTTTGTTAAAGCATCTTCAACAGTAGCCGCAACAGACTTAACACGAAGCAATTCTTTAGAAACATTTTCAAATTGTTTACCAGGATTATTTGCAAGAAAAGCTTCACTAGTCATTTTTTGAATTGATTGTAATGAAGATTTCAAAGAAGATAAACCAGATTTATCAACATTATAACCTACATTAATACGGACATTTGTATCCGCCATAACTCCTTTTTCCTCCTTTAAATCATTTCACTGATTTTGGGTATAAAAAAAATACCCCTACTATCAGTATATGATAATAGGGGTATTGCTATTAACTTAAATTACCCAATTAATTAAGATTTTGTTGCTTTAACAACAGAAAGCTTAGAATTGGCGGTTGCAGGTTTATTATCTTCAAAACCACTTGCTTTTGCAAAATTTAATAAGCGCTGAAACTGGGCTGGATCAAAACCATCCACAACGGCAGCCGCAGTTTTAGCATTTTCGGGCAAATCAACAATTAAACTCTTAACGATTGCGGCAGTACTTAGATCATACTTCTCACGAGATGCGCGCACACGCTGTAAATCATTGAATACTACGGTATATTCGTCTTCATCCATCGCCTGAAGGAACGCCGCCATGAAGCCTGAACTAACCATAGCGTCATATAGCTTAGGTTCATTCTCCTTCTGCTTTTCAGTAAAAGTAATATTACTATAAAGATAAACCATATTCAAATGAAAATACATATCTAACATAGTCTCATTATAAATACCATCTTCTTCTGCTTTTTGTAAAGCAATCTCGATTAAATCAATCTTATCTTCAACAGGAAGATAACGTAGAACCTCAATCTCTTGGTTATTAAAAGTAAACTTATTAACTTCTGTATTCACTTTTAAACCAATTTTACTATATGCAATCTTACTCATGGTTAAATCAAAACTCCTTTTATCTCATGTCCTTTTTTATATTATACAACAAAATTTTCTAGTTGTCAAGTTTGCGGCGGTTGCTTAGGTAAATCACGAATTTCATTCATCATATCTTCAATAAAACTATTGCCGCCCTCTTGTACATAATGTTTATATCGTTTCTCACAACAATCTAAACTATAATCATCAATCCAGCCTCTTTGGTAGCAAAAATAATGATGTTCTTTCACTAAAAATGATTTTATATCATCTTTATCTGAATCTATTAGTGCATCAATTTTATTTGAAAGTTTCTCCATAGTCATTATCATTTCAGCTTGGTTTTTTTCCAATTTTTGGATAGCCATACTTTCTTGTTGCAACTTTGCATCTAAATCTTCTTGATTCTTTGTTTCAGCGTACTCTTTTTTATAAACACGGTCTAATCTTTCTTTCGCCCAATCAAAAAACGAAATAGCCCCTTTAATAGCTATAGCAAGAAGAACCATAAATATTAAAATGTCTTGTAAAGAGTACGCTTTAAGAAGTGCTTCCACGTTTCATTTTGCCCTCCTTAATCTACATTTAATAGT
>ERZ1673701.83-NODE-83-length-122119-cov-222.341395_pt1 | contig 122119 bp, 93 predicted proteins | sample MGYA00580231_ERZ1673701 | MGnify/ENA primary metagenome ERZ1673701 (study PRJEB41218, sample SAMN15661798) | gut metagenome | host: Homo sapiens | place: Canada: London | collected 2015-08-20/2019-03-30 | study: EMG produced TPA metagenomics assembly of...
GAAAAATCCAAACGACTTCAATCTGATATGAAACGACAGAGGCCATCTCAAGGTTCATTTTGAGACGGCCTCTTTATTTATGTTTTTCTGTAGAGGGTAAATGGCTTATGACGTCAAGACTTTGAAAGTGTAAAAACGTTTGGATTGAGCCGTCAAAAGACTATTGATTGACAGGTGGATAGGTGATAAAAAAATCCCGCTAAATTTTGTTTTAGCGGGGATTCCGACTGTAAATGTCTTGAAAAACGTTGGACTACCAGGATTCGAACCTGGACAAACAGAACCAAAACCTGTTGTGCTGCCATTACACCATAGTCCAAACTTTATGCTGTTTTCCTCAGAAAACGTTGCAAAGATAAATGTTTTTAGGAATACTTTCCAAATAAATTCTGACTTTTTTTCCGTTTCTGTGGGGAATCCTTATCTTTGTTTTCAAAACCATTTGATTATGATGAAGAAACTATTGTCTGCATTGGTGCTGGGAAGCACAGTGACTTGTGCCATGGCGGTTACCCCGTTGTGGATGCGTGACGTGCGAATCTCCCCAGACGGAAAAGAAATTTTGTTTTGTTACAAGGGAGACATCTATAAGGTAGCTTCCAAAGGGGGTGAGGCGGTACAGCTGACTACCCAGGATTCCTACGAGTCGTCTCCGGTGTGGTCGCCCGATGGCAAGCAGATTGCCTTTGCCAGCGACCGTTTTGGAAATACGGATGTGTTTGTGATGTCGGCCAACGGAGGTTCGGCTCGCAGACTGACCACTAACTCGGCTTCGGAAATTCCTTCTGCTTTCACACCAGACGGAAAGTACATTGTGTTCTCGGCCAGCATTCAGGACCCGGCCAGCAGTGCGTTGTTTCCGACTTCTGCCATGACGGAATTGTATAAGGTACCGGCAGAAGGGGGAAAGACGGAACAGATTTTGGGTACGCCTGCCGAAATGGTTTGCTTCAATGCAGCGGGCGATAAGTTCCTGTATCAGGACCGGAAAGGGTTTGAGGATGAATGGCGCAAGCATCACACTTCTTCCATCACAAGGGATATCTGGATGTACGACATGACTTCGGGCAAGCATACCAACCTGACCAAACGGGCGGGAGAAGACCGTAACCCGGTATTGTCGGCCGATGGCAAGGAAGTGTTCTTCCTGAGTGAGCGCAACAAAGGTTCGTTTAATGTGTATTCGTTCCCGCTGGATAACCCGGACCAGGTGAAGCCGCTGACTTCTTTCTCCACACATCCGGTGCGTTTCCTTTCTTTGGGAAGCGACGGTACGCTGTGCTATACGTATAATGGAGAAATTTATACACAGGCTCAAGGTGGAAAACCGGCAAAAGTAGCTGTTTCACTGACACGCGACGATGAGGATATTCCGGTGACGTTGACCTATACGAGAGGTGCTTCGGAAGCGGTGGTTTCGCCAGACGGCAAGCAGGTGGCTTTCATTGTGCGCGGAGAGGTGTTCGTGACCTCTGTGGAATATGGTACGACCAAGCAGATTACGCATACGCCGGAAGCGGAAGAGGGACTGTCTTTCGGAGCAGACAACCGTACGCTGGTATATGCCAGTGAGCGGGAAGGAAACTGGCAGCTTTACAAGGCGGAAATTGAACGGAAAGAGGATTTGAATTTCCCGAATGCCACTTTGATTAAGGAAGAGGTGCTGTTGCCTTCCAAGACCGTGGAACGGATGTATCCTAAGTTCTCGCCCGATGGCAAGGAGGTGGCTTTCATTGAAGACCGTATCCGCCTGAAGGTGTTGAACCTCGAAACGAACAAGGTGCGTGAGATTACTGACGGAAGTACGTGGTATGAACTGAGCGGGGGATTCCATTATGCCTGGTCGCCCGATGGCAAATGGTTTACGCTGGAGTTCATCGGCAACAAGCACGATCCGTATACCGACATCGCTTTAGTCAGTGCCGACGGAAAAGGAAAACTCGTGAACCTGACCAACAGTGGTTACACCAGCGGTTCGCCGAAATGGACCATGGACGGCAATGCCATCCTGTTCACCACCGAGCGTTACGGAATGCGTAACCATGCTTCCTGGGGTTCACTGGACGACGTGATGATGGTTTTTGTGAACCAGGATGCCTACGACAAGTACCGCATGAGCAAGGAAGATTACGAGTTGCAGAAGGAACTGGAAAAAGAACAGGAGAAGGCTGCGGAAAAGAAAGACGGAAAGAAGGAAGATAAAAAAGAGGATAAAGACAAGAAAGATGAGGCTGCCAAGGTGAAAGACATCGTAGTGGAACTGGAGGGCATTCAGGACCGTATCGTGCGTCTGACACCGAATTCATCGAGCATTGCTTCGGCCATTCTGTCCAAGGACGGAGAGAGCTTGTATTATCTGTCGGCTTTCGAACGGGGCTTCGACATGTGGAAACTGGATTTGCGCAAGCGGGAAACGAAACTGTTGCACAAGATGGGTTCCGGATGGGCCGACATGGAGATGGACAAAGACGGAAAGAATCTGTTCGTGCTGGGTTCAGGTTCCATGCAGAAGATGGACATGAGCGGGGAGAAGCTGAAGCCGATTTCTTATCGCGCGGATGTGAAGATGGACTTGGCTGCTGAACGGGCTTACATGTACGATAACATGTGTCGTGAGGAGCAGAAACGTTTTTATGACGTGAAGATGCACGGAGTAGACTGGAAGGCCATGACGGCCAATTACCGTCGTTTCTTGCCGCATATCAACAACAAATATGATTATGCGGAAATGCTGAGCGAACTGCTGGGCGAACTGAATGTATCGCACACGGGAGGCCGTTACCGTCCGGGAGCCAAGGAAGCTACCGCCAGTCTGGGATTACTGTATGACTGGAGTTACACGGGCAAAGGCATGAAGGTGGACGAAGTGGTGGAAAAAGGCCCGTTCGACCGGAAGACGACACAGGTGAAACCGGGTGTGGTGATTGAGAAGATTGACGGACAGCCGGCCGAGGGGGATTTTGCGGCGTTGCTGAATGGAAAGGCTGGCAAGAAGGTCTTGGTTTCGTTCTACGATCCCCAGTCGAAAGCCCGTTGGGATGAAGTAGTGAAACCCATCAGCGGCGGAGCCTTGAGTGGCCTGTTGTATGAGCGTTGGGTGAAACAGCGTGCGGCAGATGTGGACAAATGGTCGAACGGTCGCCTGGGATACGTACATATCGAATCTATGGACGACGGCAGTTTCCGTACCATCTATTCGGATATCCTGGGTAAATACAATAACCGGGAAGGTATCGTGATTGATACGCGTTTCAACGGAGGAGGCCGTCTGCATGAAGACATCGAAGTGTTGTTCAGCGGACACAAATACCTGACGCAGGTCATCCGCGGCCGGGAAGCCTGCGACATGCCGAGCCGTCGCTGGAACAAGCCTTCCATCATGTTGCAGTGCGAGGCCAACTATTCGAATGCACACGGCACGCCGTGGGTATACAAGCACCAAGGAATCGGCAAGCTGGTAGGCGCACCGGTTCCGGGTACGATGACGAGTGTGAACTGGGTACGGATGCAAGATCCGGATTTGATTTACGGTATTCCAGTCATCGGTTACCGTCTGCCGGACGGCAGTTACCTGGAAAATAAGGAACTGGAGCCGGACATTTATGTGCTGAACGCGCCCGAAACCATTGTGAAAGGAGAAGATACGCAGTTGAAGGCGGCAGTAGACGAGCTGCTGAAAGAGCTGGATGCGAAGAAATAAGGACTGAAATTTCCGGGAGAACTGTCTTTCCGGACTTACAAAAATGCCGGTTGATTCACAATGAGTCAGCCGGTATTTTTTGTTTTCTGACCTTTATTCCCGAGGTAATTTTATCTCATGCCAGTACTCCCTTGGCAATACTCCAGTACTTCCTTGAAAGTACTAAAGTACTGCTTAGGGAGTACTGCAGTACTGACCTGAAAGTACTGGCAGACTTCAAGACACAAGAAAGGCTGCCCCCAATTGAAGTGAGACAGCCTTTCGTTATCTTTTTCTGAAAGAATTTATTTGGCGATTACCAGATAATAGTTTTTCTTTCCGCGCTGTACGAGCAGGTATTTTTCATCCAGCAGGTCGGCTGCGGTGATTTCCTGGTCGAAAGCAGCCAGTTTTTCTTTGTTCAGAGAAACGCCACCGCCTTGAACCAGCTTACGCATTTCACCTTTTGACGGGAAGATGGCCGCTTTTTCGGTAAACAAATCTACCGCCTTGATACCGGCTTCGATATCCGTCTTGGATACCTCGAATTGAGGAACCCCTTCAAATACAGAGAGCAGGGTATCTTCGTCCAGTCTCTTCAGGGCTTCGGAAGTGGCTTTTCCAAACAGGATGCCAGAGGCTTCCACTGCCGCATTGTAGTCGGCTTCCGAGTGAACCATGATGGTCACTTCCTTGGCCAGACGTTTCTGGAGCACGCGTGCTTCAGGAGCTTGTTCGTGTTCGGCAATCAGGCCTTCGATTTCTTCCTTGCTCAGGGAAGTGAAAATCTTGATATAGCGTTTGGCATCTTCGTCGCTTACGTTCAGCCAGAACTGATAGAACTTGTAAGGAGAAGTATAACGGGGATCCAGCCAGATGTTTCCCGATTCGGTCTTTCCGAATTTGCCGCCGTCGGCTTTTGTAATCAGCGGGCAAGTCAGGGCAAACACTTCTCCTCCGTTGGTACGGCGGATCAGTTCGGCACCTGTGGTGATGTTTCCCCACTGGTCGGAGCCACCCAGCTGCAGCTTGCAGTTCTTGGTTTCATACAGATGCAGGAAATCGTATCCTTGTAACAGCTGGTAAGTAAATTCTGTGAAAGAAAGACCGTCGCGGGCTTCTCCGTTCAGACGTTTCTGTACGGATTCCTTTGCCATCATGTAGTTCACGGTGATGTGTTTTCCTACGGTGCGGGCGAAATCCAGGAAAGAGAAGTCTTTCATCCAGTCGTAGTTGTTTACCAGTTCTGCACGGTTCGGGGCATCCGATTCAAAATCGAGGAATTTGCCCAACTGCTTCTTGATACACTCCTGATTGTGGCGCAGGGTTTCCTCGTCCAGCAAGTTACGTTCCTGCGACTTGCCTGAAGGGTCTCCAATCATACCAGTGGCACCACCTACCAGTGCCAACGGCTTGTGGCCGCAGCGTTGGAAATGACGCAACATCATCACGCCACACAGGTGACCGATATGCAACGAGTCGGCTGTAGGGTCAATACCCAGGTAAGCCGTTACCATTTCCTTCTTCAGCAGTTCTTCTGTTCCTGGCATCATGGTATGTATCATTCCACGCCATCTTAGTTCATCTACAAAATTCATCGAATGAAATTCTTAGTTTAACATATTTATTTAATAATTGAAGCAAAAGTACGACACTTTCTCTGAATAACCAATTTTTAGCGGTTAAAAAAGAGACGGTTAGCATTTTCGTTGAGGGCTTTGATGAGGCTTTCTACAGTCGTTCCACGCACGGAGGCGACTTCGGAATAGAAGCTCTGGAAATCGATGTTTTCTTCATCGCTTTCCAGCAGCAATCTTTCTACCGGTACGGCAGACAAGGCTTTTTCCTGGTATTTCTTTCCGAAGGAGAGATAAAATCCATGCCGGAGCAAGTCTTCAGCCAGTTCTTTCTTTCCTCTGAATCCGTGGATAATCCAGGGTTGCGCAGGACGGTGTTTCTTTTGGAATGCCAGAAGTTCTGTTGTAGCCTTGACAGCATGAATAAGTAAGGGGAAACGGTACTTTTCGGATAATGCAATGGCTGCCTGAAAAGCTTCCTGTTGCAGCGGAAGAGGAACATCGCACAGCTTGTCAAGTCCTGCTTCTCCCACGGCTACTATCCGTGGGTCGGACGAAAGGCAGTGTTCCATCCAGTTTGTTTGTAATGGAAGGTTCTCTGCGGACAGGTACCAGGGATGGAGGCTGACAGAGAGGTACTTGGCTTGTTGGAAAATCACAGAGGCCGATTCCATCATGCTGCAGCTGAGAATGGAGGTGGTCTGTGCGTCGGATGTCAAGTGATGGGTGTGTGCGTCGAAAAAAGGAGTCTCAACCATAAAGCAGAAGATTAGGGGACCGGATCGTATCCGGAGCCTCCCCAGGGATGGCAGCGGAGAATACGCCGTATGGCCAGATACAATCCTTTCAGGGGGCCGTGCTTCTTGATGGCTTCAATGGCATACTGTGAACAGGTGGGGGTGAAGCGGCAGGAAGGAGGCGTGAAGGGGGAGATGCAGTTCCGGTAAAAATAGATGGGAAGCAAAAGCAGAAAAGTCAGAATCTTTCTCATGCCAGACGTTCTGCGGTAAGTTGTAACAGTTTGACGACCTTAGCTTCTACTTCAGCGGAGTCATGGAGTTCGTTGTCCAGCCAGATAAAGGCAAGAGCCACTTTTTTGTGCGAGTTCTTCAGCGGCTCAATCAGGATTTGCTTATGCTTGCGGTAGGCTTCGCGTATCTGACGTTTCACGCGGTTACGTTTCACGGCCCGTTTGAACCGTTTTTTGGGCACACTGATCAGGATGGTGGCTATGGGCAGATTTTCTCCTTCAACCGGCATGTAGACGATACGCAGAGGGAAAGCAGGAAGCGACTTGCTGCCTCCTGTAAAGAGTTTCTCTATCAGTATCCGGCTATTCAGCCGTTCTACCTTTGGCAAAGTGGGTTTTTGAGAATCAGTCATAGACACGGTACTAAAAAGTAACAAAGCGAAGTAATGCTTTTATTGCTTCGCTTTGTTGGTCAGAGGTATTTCTTATTTGTTGTGTTCGCGGATAAACATATCCAGTGCAGCCGGCATGGAAGGAGCAGTGCTGGAAGGAGCTTCCAGATCGAGGCGTAAACCTGCGTCCTTGACCGCCTTGGCAGTGGTCGGACCGAAACTTCCGATGGCAATGTCCTTCTGTTCGAAGTTCGGGAAGTTCTTCATCAGCGACTGGATACCTGCCGGACTGAAGAAAATCAGCATGTCATAGTTGAACTCTTCACCGGGCGTAAAGTCGTTGCTCACGGTACGATACATGACGGCTTCCGTATGCTGGATGTGGTTTTTGTCGAGCAAATCTTTAATCTCATCGTTGTGTACATCCGACATCGGGATGAGGTATTTTTCTGTGTTATGCTTGACAATAAGTGGAAGCAGGTCGGCAAATTTACCTGTGGCTCCGAAGAATACTTTCCGTTTGCGATATTGCACATATTTCTGGATATACAATGCGATGGTTTCCGAAGTACAGAAATATTTCATCGTTTCCGGAATCGTTACACGCAACTCTGTGCAAAGACTAAAGAAATGGTCGATAGCATGACGTGAAGTGAATACAACGGCTGTATGGTCTAGAATAGAAACCTTCTGCTGTCTGAATTCTTTAGCCGACAAACTTTCTACTTTGATGAACGGGCGAAAATCTATCTTCACTCCGTACTTCTCAGCAATGTCAAAATAGGGAGACTTTTCTGTCGTCGGTTTAGGCTGAGAAACGAGGACTTTCTTTATTTTCAACGTTACTAAAAATTTAAAATCAAAATGTGGTTTATATATGCCAGTCCTTTCCAGAAGAAAAGGAGAGGGATAATTTCGAGGCTGCAAAAGTACAGAATTAAATGTAAAATGCCATGAAAATGATTGAAAAAGTTTCTAATGCATTTATAAAATAACAATATTTTGAAACAAATTACTACAAAGAGTACGAATGTTTTGGAAAAATTAAAGTCGAGATTAAAGTAAATGACCAGCAAAGCTAATGGAAACAAGATGAGAGAAGCTCCGGAAAGCAGGTCAAAATAGGCGGCAATCCAAGTCCTGTTTCGCTCTTTGTCGAAGAAAATCCAGTTGACAAATTGAGACAAGAGAGTCTTTGCCCCAATGGTCAGAAGCAGACAGAATATGTACACGCACAATATGACATAGTGGGGAACGGTCTGATACAACACCTGTTCGGTCTTGGAGAAGAAATCATAGATGAACAGGCTGGCCGATATACAGCTGATACTCCCTAATGTGAGGGGATAGCGGATGTCGAAACTGGATGTTTCGTCAAACAGACCGGCCCGTTCTTTGTGTCGGAAAAAGCCTTTCAGGTGTTGGTGAAGGTATTTTTTCCCGTTTTTCAGGGCATAAATAATCAGAAAGAAGCATAGGAAGACCACACAAGTAATGGGTAAATCGGTGCGTAGCTGATAAGGAAGTGGCTCTCCAGGCATACCCGTACTGCACTTCGCTTTTTTGCTATGCAGCAGCGTATCGTCTATTTCCTTTACGTGCTGTTCGTAAAGTTCCTGAATCTGTGAAAAACCTATGTGGCTGACTTCGTTCATATTGCCGCAAATTTACGAATTTCTTTGCTCCAATGAGGAATGGTGTACACTAAATTCACGGCTTCTTCCGGAGTTTCTGCCACATGCCAGATGTTTTTATGTTCCTGTCGCATGAAATGTTGGTCGATGGCCTGCTGGAGCATTTGGAGCAGCGGATCATAAAAATGGTTGATATTGAGGATGACAATGGGTTTCAGGTACAGTCCGAGCTGCTTCCAGGTGATGATTTCGAGCAGTTCCTCCAAGGTGCCGCATCCTCCGGGAAGGGCGATGACGCCATCGGACATGTCGGCCATGAGTTGTTTGCGTTCGTGCATGTCTTTTGTCTCAATCAGTTGGGTCAGCCCTTTGTGGTGCCAGCCCTGTTCCACCATGAAATGGGGGATGACGCCCGTCACGGTACCTCCGGCAGCCAATGTGGCGTCGCTGATGCGGCACATGAGCCCCAGGCATCCGGCTCCGTTGATGAGGTTGATGTGTTTCTGGGCCAGAATCTTTCCCAGTTGTTCGGCTGCTTCGAAATAGATGGGGTCAATTTTTGTGCTGGAGGCGCTGTACACGCATATACTTTTAATGTCGTTCATTGCAAAGGAGAATAATTTTTGCAAAGATAGAGATTAAACAATTATATGCAATGCCTGGCATCGTCTGTAATTGTCAATATTATAGGTAAAAGCTATTCCTCCAAACGTCCCGTGCACCGCTTGTATTCTGTTTCATAAATTTTGTATTGCGTCAGTGCTTCGATACGGTTGCTTTCAGCCTGTTGCCATTGGGACTGTGCTTCCAGCAGGTCGGTCAGGGTGCTGAGGCCGTGGGTGTAGCGGTTGCGCATCACTCGCAGGCTTTCCAGGGCTTGCTTGGAACCGAGTGCGGCAGTTTGTACCAGGTTATATCCGTTGGTCAGGTTCTGGATGGCCTGTCGTACCTCGATGGTGAGCAGACGTGAATTTTGTTGTAGGTCCAGTTGGGCATTTTGCAGGTCCAGCTTGGCTTTCTTGACCTTTCTCAGTCCTTCTCCCCAATGGAAGAGCGGGATGCTTACTGAAGCCATGACCAGTCCGATTCCGTCATCCATTTTTTGCGTAAAAGGTATGTAGTTTCCTTGCGGGTCGGCTGTCATCCCTTTCAGCTTGATGTTTCCGTAGTAGGCATATCCGGCAGAGAGTCCTATTTGCGGCAGAATATTCCCTCTGGCCATTTTCACTTGCTGTTCCTGGGCGGCAATCTGCTGTTTCAGCAATTTGAACTCAGGGCGAGAGTCAATTCCCTCGTCCAATTGTTCGGGAGGCGTGACTTGGATGAGGGTGTCTGTGGGGAGAATCTGTGTTTCCAACGGTTCACCCAACACATGGCACAGAGCAAACCGGCACAGCTCGTTCCCGTTTTGGGCTTTTTGCAGTTGATAGTTGATTTCGCTTCGTTTGGCGGTGATGCGCAACAGTTCATTGTCTGTGCCCATGCCTGCTTTTACAGCTGTTTCTACCTGTTGGTATAGGGTATCCATCTGTGTGCGATACGCTTCCAGCATGCGTACCTTTTGCTGGACAGCAATGTAGTTCCAGTAGGCCTTGTCTGCTTCCGCAATGACTTCCATGCGTGTCTTTCTTCTGCTTTCAGCGGCACTCTCCCGACCAATCTTGGCCAGTTTGTTTCCAGCCCGGATTTTCCCTCCGGCATATAACGGCTGGGTCACACTGATGCCAGCCAGGTACATGCCGTGAATCTGGAGTTCCATTCCAGTCATTTCGACATCTGGAAACATATAGGAACCCGATACCATTCCGTCGAATTTAGGCAGATAGGAACTGAAGGCAATCTTCTGGTCCAGTTCGGCCTGCTGTAAGGTATTGGTGGCTTTCTGTACCTCCTCGTTGCGTTGCAGGGCCAGTTCCCGGCAATCGGCTTGCGTGAGTGAAAGTATGTGTTGTGCAGGGAGCTGTGTCAGAAAGCCGAGCCACAGTATCCCACTTAAAATATATCGTTTCATAATTGTTTGGATGAAGGGTTAGACATGGAATAGGGTTTGTGTATATGGAACAGAGCGGTATAGAAAATAGGAAGCAGCACGAGAGTAATGAGGGTACCTACGGTCAGTCCTCCCATAATCGTGATGGCCATGGAACCATACATTGGGTCGTTTACAAGCGGAATCATGCCCACAATGGTGGTCAGTGAGGCCATCAGTACGGGGCGTACGCGTGAAATGGTTGCTTCTACCACGGCATGATAAGGGTGAAGATGTTCTTCTTGTTGCAAGCGGTTGATTTCATCGACCAGTACAATGGCGTTTTTCACCATCATACCGATAAGTCCCATCATTCCGATGATAGCCATAAAGGTAAAGGGCTGTCGGAAAAGTAACAGGGCAGGCGTGATGCCACAGAAAACAAACGGGAAGCAGAGCAGAATGAGTATTACTTTTTTCCAACTGTTGAAAAGTAATAACAGAATACCCAGAATGATGAAGAGGGTCACAGGCATGTATTTCATCAGGTTGCCGATGGCTTCTCCCTGCAATTCACCTTCGCCTACCCATCGCATTTTGTAACCGTCCGGCAGAGGGATGCCTTCGATTTCTTTCTGAATGGAGGCGACGACTTTTGCCGGAGTGGCTTCGTATAAGTCGGTATTGGGGTCACATTCCGCTTCGATGGCTCTTTGTCCATTGAGACGATAGATGTAGTTGTCCTCCCAGTCCAGCCGAATCTGACGGGCTACGTTGCCGAGGGGTACACTACGGAACAACTGGTCTTGCAGTTCGTCCATTTTGGTGGAACCGGTCAGCAGACCTTTCAGTTCGTTGTCGTCCATGCGCAGGTTCAACGTACTCCATACGGGAATATCATTCAGGTTGGTAATCCGGCTTCCGTCGGCATTTCGTACCAGCAGATGGATGAGTACGGTCCGGTCTTGGTCGTTCAATACGCCTACAGGTAATCCGTCGGTAGCGGCCAGCAAGGCATTTCCTACATCACTCCGTTCGATACCCGACCTTAATGCATCTTCGCGTACATAATCGGCTGTCAGGGTCTTGCCTTCGGGTTTCCAGTTGTTACCCACGGAATAAGGGTCTACATACGGGCAGCGGCGCATAATATCTTCTGCCTGTTGGCTCAGTTTCCGTAGGATGGCAGGGTCCGGACCTGAAAACTCGACTTCCACTGTATGAGAGGAGGCAATGGAAAAATTGTATTTCCGGATGCGGATGTACGCGTCGGGATAACGTTCGCGCAGAAGTTTCCTAATTGCAGGAATTTGTGCAACCACGGTCTCATAATCTTTACAGTCGACCATCAGTTCACCGTAACAGTCGCCTCCTGATGTTATGGGACGCACCAGGCAGTAATGGGCAGGTGCACTTCCCATTCTGGCAGCTACCCGCTCAATGGCAGGATTTTTCTTAAGCAGGGCCGATATTTCCCAAAGGTCTTTTCGTACACGGTCGGGGTCGGTTTGCGAAGGAAGAAAATATTCTACAATGAATTGCTTGTAGTCAAAATCCGGGAAAAACAGATTTTTTACCTTCGTCATGCCGAATATACAGAGAGCCAAGAGGATGAAGGCGGTAGCCAGTGTCGTCTTTTTGTATTCTACCAGCAAGCTGATGGTACGGCGGATAAACCGGTGGATGGGTGAATGGTATATCTGTGGTTGCTGGGTTGTCTTTTCACGAACAGGCAGCCACGATTTGGCACAGACAGGTACTTGGATTAATGCCAGTATCCAGCTGGCCAGCAAGCTGACACAGAGCACCAGGAATAGGTCGCCGGCATATTCTCCGGCTGAATCGGGAGAAAGATATACGGCAAGGAAAGTCGATACGGCAATCAGGGTAGCTCCCAGCAGAGGCATGGCGGTGTGTTGTCCGATGCGGTACAAATAAGTCTTTGGGGCTAGCCCGCGTGCTTTGTCAATCAAGATGCCGTCCATGATGACGATGGCATTATCTACCAGCATCCCCATGGCCACGATAAAAGCCCCAAGGGAGATACGCTGAAGCGTAGTGCCACACATTAACAGGATGGGGAAGGAGACAGCGATGGTCAGAATCAGTCCGAAGCCGATGATGAGGCCGCTGCGGAATCCCATGGTGAAGATAAGAATCAGGATGACAATCAGGACCGACTCTACCAGGTTGACCATAAAGGAGCTGATGGCTTCATCCACCTTGTCGGGCTGGAAGAATATTTTTTCCATTTCCATTCCCGCGGGAATCTGTGGCATGATTTCTGCCAGCCGTTTTTCAACAGCTTTTCCCACATCGGGGACAATGGCATTTTCTTCCATGGTCAGGCAGATGGCCAGGGCCGGTTTCCCGTCTACGAAGAAGCCGTTTCGTTGCGGTTTGCTGTAAGTACGTTCTATTTGTGCAATATCTCCCAGTCGGATGGTTTTCCCCTGCGGGGTGCGGATGAGCAGGTTACGGATATCTTTCTCATCGGTAACGGCACTGCTCACATGCAATGGCAGCCGGTCGCTTTCATTTTGGTAACTGCCTGCGTTCACCGTTTTCCCGGTATTCTGCAGGCTCATCATGATTTGGGTTGGGATAATGCCATTACGGGCAATCTTCTCTTTCGATAACGTGATTTGAATGACTTCATCCCGGTTGCCCGTGATAAGGATACGTTTCACACCCTTTACTCCCAGCAGTTCCCGGCGTATCAGTTTGGCGTATTTGTAGAGTTCCGGATAAGAATAGCCTTCACCTGTAAAAGCATAGAAGATGCCGTACACATCCATCATGTCGTCTATGACAATCGGGTCATAGCAGTCTTGTGGCAATTTGGAACGGCTGTCGTTCACTTTTCGCCGAAGGAGGTCGAAGTGCTGTTCCAAGTCTTTTTGAAGGACGGTCATCTGAAATTCTACGGTGAACGTAGCCATTCCGTTCTGACATTCCGATTTGATTTTCTTGACGTTGGGGAGGGCACGGAGTTCGTCTTCCATGGTTTGTGCCACTTTCAGTTCTACTTCATGAGCGGTAGCTCCCGGATAAGGTACGATGACCATAGCTTGTTTGACGGAGACAGCCGGGTCTTCCAGCTTGGGCATCTGCAAGAAAGCCAGCACGCCGGCTATCAGAATGAAGGTCATGAGCGACCAGAACAAGGTAGGCCGCTTCATAAAGTATTCGGTAAGTTTTATTTTCATCAGATAAGTCCTCCTACGTTGGTTTTACTATCCGTATGGATGACACGGACTTTTTCGTTTTCCTGCAGGGCATTTACCCCTGCCTTTATGATTTGTTCATCGCCTTTCAGTCCGGTTGTAATGACGGCACGGCCTTTTTCATCTATTCCGTTGCAGTTCACTTTCCGTTTGCTGACGGTAGAGTCGGTATTCATTACCCAGACATAGGTCTCTTCCTGTGATTGAATGAGGGCATGCAAGGGAAGTGTAAAAGAAGCACGAAGACTGTCGGTAGCGGCAATGTAGATGCGTACATTGACATTCATGCCTGCACTGAGCCGTGAGTCGGTTTTCTTCTGAAAGGTCAGTTTCAGCTGGTATAACTGATTTCCATCTGCTTTGGGGGCGATGCTCGATATTTTCATGGGGATATCTCCTTCTTTTGCGGAAGGAAGTTCGCAGGTGATACGCTGGAAGCGGGAGCGAAGCTGATATACCTCAGCCGGCAGTTCGGTTTCCACTTCCATGGAATGCATGTCGAGCAGGTTGATGACAGGAGTGCCTGCGTCTACCATTTCCGATGGAGCAAAATTGACGCTTTGTATGTATCCGTCGGTAGGAGCATACAAGCGTGTATATGCCAGCTTGTTACGGTTGACTTGCAATTGTACTTTCAACTGCTGTAGTCCGGCCTGTGCTTTTTCATAATCGTTGATGGAAATACTTTTGCTGCGATATAAGGCTTCTGTCCGTTTGACTTCATCTTCCAGTTGCTTGCATTGTATTTCCAAAGCCTGTACACCTAGTTGGTAGTCTGTGTGGTCCAGCTGGGCAATTAACTGCCCCTTCTTTACATAATCTCCTTCTTTTACGTATATTTTTTCAATTTGTCCTGCGGTTTTAAATCCCAGTCCGATGTTATGGCTCTCTTGTACCACTCCAGAGAAGTTTTTGATGCTCTCTGCTCCAGACGGGATAGGAGTGGTCAACATCACACTGCGGATAAAGGTTTGCGTGGGCTTTTCTGTGCATCCACTGGCCAACCAGAGAAGGAAGGGAAGTAATAATAATTGTTTCATCTGTATGGATTTAGAAGTTCTTTAGATGCAAAGGTCACATTTTTTGTTTTCTTCTTTACACCCTTATCAGCCTGCAAAATGTCCTAAAAGTAGGATTAGTAGATTAAATAACCTTTTTCTCCTTTATTTTATGTTCTAAAGGACTATCTTTGTAAGGAGATAAAAAGCAAAATAGATGAAGACAGAAGATTCTCCTTTTAAAGAGCTGCATTTGTTGATGCTTCCTGATGTAGGGCGTACACTGATTTATGGAAATGAACTGGTTTTGCTGGATAACATCGGAATGGATGTGGAGAAGGAACTGGTTTCTGATTTTGTGTCTCCTTCCTACCCTTTCAAGCTGACTTTTACCTTGGTGATGTTCTGTTTGCGTGGTACCATGCGAGTAAGGCTACAGTTGAAAGAATATGTATTGTCGGAGAATGATGTACTGGTGGTGCTTCCAGGTACGATTGGAGAATGTCTGGAAGTGAGTGCAGCGGCTGAGGTGGCAATTATTGGTTTATCTGGTCATCGTTTGTGGAAAGGGCAACAATCGTCCTTAAGTATGGCTTTCCTGCGTTTGCTTACTGCTACTTCCCTGATACACATCTCGTCGACTCAAATGGAAGAGTGTATGATACTCTATCATTCGATGCGGAAAAAGCTGGAGCAGCCCGGTTATAAATTTAAGCTGGAAGCCATAGCAGGCTATTTGCAAGTATTCTTTTACAATGGATGTCAATGGTTGTTGGAGTATGACCGGCAGCAGGTGCGTAAAGTGGAAAGCAGGCAGGAAAAGTTGTTTGAGGCCTTTCTGGAGTTGGTTCAAACACATTATAGAGAACATCGGAATATGTGTTTCTATGCCGAAAAACTTTGTCTGACGCCCAAATATCTTTCGCAGGTCATTTGGGAGGTAAGCGACCGCCATGCTCCGGATTGGATTCGCGATTATGTGATTTTGGAAGCAAAGGCTTTGTTGAAGAGTGGAGAATACACCGTCCAGCAGGTAGGTGATTTCCTGAATTTTGCAAATGCCTCTTTCTTTGGCAAATATTTTAAGGCTGCGGTAGGATGTACTCCCCGGCAATATATGTTGAAATAGCCGGTGATGAAAATAAAAAAGCAGGAAGAAAATCTTGAACTCTTCTTCCTGCTTGATATCGTTGTCGTTTAAGAATTTCGGATTATTTCAGTCCGAAAGCTTCTTTCACTTTATCCACGTAGTCCAGTTTCTCCCATGTAAAGAGTTCCACTTCCACGTCTTTATTGCCTTCGTAAGCCGATTCGAAATGTTTGGTCACGATTTTCGGTTCACGGCCCATGTGTCCGTAAGCGGCTGTCTCGCTGTAAATCGGGTTACGCAGTTTCAGGCGCTCTTCGATGGCGCGGGGACGCATGTCGAAGATTTCATCCACCTTCTTGGCAATCTCTCCGTCGGTCATGTTGACCTTGCTGCGTCCGTACGTATTGACGTAGATGTTGATAGGGCGTGCCACACCGATGGCGTAAGACACCTGTACCAGCACTTCGTCGGCTACTCCGGCTGCCACCAGGTTCTTGGCGATGTGACGGGCAGCGTACGCCGCACTGCGGTCTACCTTGCTCGGGTCTTTTCCAGAGAAAGCACCGCCTCCGTGCGCACCGGCACCTCCGTAGGTATCCACGATAATCTTACGGCCTGTCAGGCCGGTATCTCCGTGCGGACCACCGATGACGAACTTGCCGGTCGGGTTCACATGGTATTTGATTTGGTCGTTGAACAAGGCCAGCACCTTCGGATTGTGGATTTCAGCGATGACACGCGGCATCAGGATTTCGATGACATCCTTGCGGATTTGGGACAGCATTTCCTCGTCGGCTTTCAGCTGTGCTTCCTTGGAATCGTTTTCCGGCTGGATGAATTCGTCGTGCTGGGTAGATACCACGATGGTATCGATACGTACCGGACGGCGGTCATCATCGTATTCAATGGTTACCTGGCTCTTTGAATCCGGACGAAGGTAAGTCATGACTTTTCCTTCACGGCGGATTTCAGCCAGCACCATCAGCAGTTTGTGCGCCAGATCGAGTGATAGCGGCATGTAGTTCTCTGTTTCGTTGGTTGCATAACCGAACATCATACCCTGGTCGCCGGCTCCCTGGTTCATTGGGTCTTCGCGTTCCACGCCGCGGTTGATGTCAGGACTCTGTTCGTGGATGGCAGAGAATACACCGCAAGAGTTGCCTTCGAACATGTATTCGCTCTTGGTATAGCCTATCTTGTTAATCACTTCGCGTGCCACGCGTTGCAAATCGATATACGCTTTGGTTTTCACTTCTCCTGCCAACACCACCTGTCCGGTAGTTACCAGCGTTTCGCAAGCTACTTTTGAACTGGGGTCGTAAGCCAACAGTTTGTCAAGCACAGCGTCCGAAATTTGATCGGCCACTTTGTCGGGGTGTCCTTCAGACACCGATTCGGATGTGAATAAGTATCCCATTGTTTTGGTAAATTAAATAAGTTGTTAATGGTTTCGTTTATCCGTGTACGGACAGAGTAGAGAAGTAATCTTCAAGGAAATATAACTATGTGTTTTAGCATTTTTTTCCGTGGTTGCAAGCTACTCAAATCTTTCCACTTTTTTAATCGCTTGCAAAGATAGGGAGATAAATTGGAATAATTACAATTTCAGTATGTTTTTAACATAGCTTTACTGAGAGGTGGCCTTTAAGCCTGTATCAGGCTTTGTAAAAGAGAAGATAAGGTCTTTTTTTGTACAGGATGCATCACATTCCCCGCAATCTCTACCAACGGTTTCATCACGAAGTCTCTTTCTGTCATCAGGGGATGGGGGATGGTAAGTTCGGGCGTGTGGAGGACGAGATTATCGTATAAAAGGATATCAATATCCATCGGACGGTCGCTATAGATACCGTTGGCCGATTTTTCCGTTCTTCCAAGCTCCTTCTCGATTTCTTGGGTGGCGTGCAGCACTTCCAAAGGAGTGAGCCGGGTTTCCAGGCAAATCGCCGCATTGAGGAAACTGTGGGCGGATTCAAACCCCCAGGGAGCGGTTTCATAAAAAGAGGATAGGGAAACTTGTTTCCCTATCCTTTCTTGCAGTTTATAGATGGCGGTACGTAAATTTACTTCTTTATCGCCCAGATTCGTGCCGAGTCCCAGATAAACTTTTGCCATTGTTTCTGCTTTTTATTTATCCAGAATCAGCATGGCGTCACCGTAGGTACCGAAGCGGTAGCCTTCTTTCAAAGCCACATTGTAGGCCTCCATAATCAGTTCGTAACCTCCGTAGGCGCACACCAGCATCAGCATGGTAGAAAGCGGCATGTGGAAGTTGCTCACCATGGCATTGGCCACCGAGAAGTCGTAGGGCGGGAAGATGAACTTGTTGGTCCATCCTTCGTATTCTTTCAGGTGTCCGTCTGTGCCTACAGCGGTTTCAATTGTGCGCATCACGGTGGTTCCGATGGCGCATACCTTGTTGCCTCTGTCTTTCGCCTCGTTTACGATACGGCAGGCTTCTGCGTTGACAAACATCTGTTCCGAGTCCATTTTATGCTTGGTCAGGTCCTCCACGTCGATGTCGCGGAAGTTACCCAGTCCGGCATGCATGGTGATGAACGCAAAGTCGATTCCCTTGATTTCCATGCGTTTCATCAGCTCCCGGCTGAAGTGCAGTCCGGCAGCCGGTACAGTCACGGCTCCTTCGTTTTTGGCGTAGATGGTCTGGAAACGTTCTTCATCTTCCGGTTCGGCCGGACGATGGATGAAAGGAGGCAATGGGGGTTCTCCCAAGGCATAAAGCGCTTTCTTGAATTCATCGTGAGGACCGTCGTACAAGAAACGGAGGGTACGTCCGCGTGAAGTGGTGTTGTCAATCACCTCGGCCACCATGGAATCATCGTCACCGAAATACAGCTTGTTGCCGATACGGATTTTACGGGCCGGGTCTACCAGCACGTCCCAAAGGCGCAGTTCTTCATTCAGTTCGCGGAGCAGGAATACCTCGATGCGGGCTCCCGTCTTCTCTTTGTTTCCATACAAACGGGCGGGAAAGACTTTGGTATCATTAAAGATAAACACATCCTTGTCGTCGAAATAGTTCAGTATATCCTTGAAAATGACATGCTCAATTTCTCCGGTGGATTTGTGAACTACCATCAGGCGGGATTCATCTCTGTATTTGGCCGGGTAAAGTGCGATTTTGTCTTCCGGCAACTTGAATTTGAATTGTGACAGTTTCATCTTCTTCCTTTCTTTCCTTAATCGTTTATAACTTCTATTTCTTGCTGGTCAAGCCAAGTCTCAAAATCTTCCACTTTCATGCAGTCTTCCAGTCTCACGTTCCCCACTCGCGTGCGGACCAGTCCTGTGAGATGTGCGCCGCTGTGCAAGGCTTCCCCGATGTCTCTGGCCAGTGCCCGGATATAGGTTCCTTTGCTGCACACCACCCGTATCTTAATTTCCGGAAGGTTGTATTCCAGCAATTCGATTTCATCGATGACCAGTATCTTGGGCTTCAGCTCCACTTCGTCCCCGTTGCGGGCCATTTCGTAGGCGCGCTTCCCGTCTACCTTGCAGGCCGAGAAGGCAGGGGGAACCTGTTCGATGGTGCCTATGAATTTTTTCAATACATCTTCCACCATTTCCCGGGTGATATGTTCGGTGGGATAAGTGGCGTCAATCTCCTTTTCCAGGTCGAACGACGGGGTGGTGGCTCCTAATTGGAGGGTGGCGATGTATTCCTTCGTGTGATATTGAAACTCCTCGATACGCTTGGTGGCTTTTCCGGTACAGATGATCATCACCCCGGTGGCCAGCGGATCGAGCGTTCCGGCATGTCCTACTTTTATTTTCTTTACTCCCAGCTTTCGGCTGATATGGTATCTTATTTTATTGACCACTGCAAAGGATGTCCATTTCAGTGGCTTGTCAAAGTATAGAACTTCTCCTTCCTTAAAATTCATCTTATCTTTTTCGTTCTTGGATACTAATGTATGAAGAAACAGGGAATCAACCCCACAGGTTGCATGCTATCGTGATAATTCCGGCAATGGCACAATATACACCGAACCAGATGAGCTTTCCTTTCTTGACGATGCTGATCATCCATTTGCAGGCCACGCATCCTGAAATGAAAGCGGCCAGGAAACCGATAATCAGGGCACCGATGCTGACTTCTGCATCGGCTGCAGAAGCGTTCTTCACGATTTCCATTCCCGACAGCAGGGCCTCGCCCAGAATCGGTGGAATGACCATCAGGAAAGAGAACTGAGCCAGCGTTTCTTTCTTGTTGCCCAAGATAAGTCCGGTGGCGATGGTACTTCCGGAGCGTGAGAGTCCCGGCATCACGGCACAAGCTTGGGCCAGACCGATGATGAAGGCATCGCGCATGCTGATTTTCTCTTTCTGACGCGGCTTGGCGTAATACGAGAAGGCCAGCAGGATGGCGGTCAGCAGCAGCATGCATCCCACGATAAGCAAGCCGGACCCGAAGATTTCTTCCACATAGTCCTTGAAGAAAACACCCACGATACCGATGGGAATCATGGAAATGATAATGTTGATGACGTATTTGGTTTCGTCATTCATTTTCCATTTGAATAAGCCGCGGAAAATCCAGTCGATTTCTTTCCAGAGAATGACCAGCGTACTCAGTACGGTGGCAATGTGTACCACGACCGTAAAGGTCAGATTTTCTTCTCCTTGTATACCGAACAGTGCCGAACCGATGGCAAGGTGTCCGCTGCTACTTACAGGCAGGTATTCCGTCAGTCCCTGCAGAATACCTAAAATCAGGGCTTCAAACCAACTCATTGTCTTTATTCTTCTTTAGAGGTTATTTCTTTGTCTTTGGGTTTGCGCAAGATGCCATAAATCATGAAGATAAAGCCTACAAAGCAGACCAGCGGAGCTACTTTGATACGGCGTACGCTGAAAATGTCCGGCTCGAAAGTGGTTTCTGTGGAACCGGGGCCACTCATCAATATAAAACCGAGGATAATCACCACCATGCCTATTGCCAGCAGGATGAAGTTGGTTTTATCGAAGGCAAAACTTTTTTTATCCATAACGATTCGTTATCTATTTAGTTAGTTGATATTAAAGACTATATAATTCTCCCGCTTTCATCCGCAAATATTTGTTGATGGAAATGTAGGCGCACAGCATCGTAATCAGGATGCCGGAGATGAACACCGTCCCCATGACGTAAAGCATGACTTCCGGCGTAATCAGTTCCAGCAGCCCCGGTTCATAATTCACCAGCATATAGGCCATGCTGGTCAGCAACGCATTGGCAATGGCCGCGGCGAGAATACCGATGCCTATATTCCGGACAATGAACGGACGGCGGATGAACCCCCAGCTTGCCCCTACCAGTTTCATGGTGTGAATCAGGAAACGTTTGGAATAGATGGTCAGCCGGATGGTATTATTAATCAGGGCGAATGAAATCAAGGTGAGCAAGGCAGCCAGGCTCAGCAGGAACAGGCTGATTTTACGGATATTCCGGTTGATGGTGTCAATCAGGTCCTGCGGGTAGTTGATTTCAATCACCTGCTTGTGGTCGAGCAGTTTCTCCTGTATCCATTTCAGGCTGTCTGTGTTGGCATACGCCGCATTCAGTTTGATTTCAATGGAGGCTGTAAAAGGGTTGTAGCCTAAAAATTCGGCAGGGTCGGTCCCCATGGCTTCCGTCTGTTCCTTCAGTGCCTGCGCCTTGGAGATGTAGACCGCCTGTTTCACGAAGGGCTCCTCTTCCAGCTGTTTCTGGAAATGAAGGGCTTCGGTTTCCTTTATGTCATCGTTGAGGAGGACCGAGAAGTTGATATTCTCACGCACGTACACCGAAAGATTGTTGGCCGTCATGACGAAAAAGACCACCATGCCCAGGAGCAGCAACACGAGCATCGTGCTGATGCAGGAGGTAATGAACTGCATGTCAAAAAGTGTACCCGGCTTGTGACTCATAACGGTTTATTTTTTTCTGAATACGTAAATCATCGAACTGCTTCTTTCTTTTTTGGCCAGCGAAACGAACCACGCTTCGGTGCCGGACCATAAGCCTTTTAAAAAAGGTATGGAGGATTTCCGGTATTTCTCGCTCAGCATGGACACGTAGAACGCATCAAAAGGCATGGGATGGCGTTCGCAGAGAATGAAGTTGTGTTTGGCGCCAAACTGCTGCATGACCGACGGGGTGAAGTGCCATAAGTGGCGAGGCACGTCGTAAGCCGCCCACATTTCCTTGTATTTCCCCGCATCGAAGGAGGTGGGGTTAGGAACGGCGATTACCAGAATACCCCGGTCTTTCAGAATACGGCCGAGGGTTTCCCACGTGTCGTTCAAATGTTCCAGGTGTTCCATGACATGCCACAGGGTAATGACATCGAACGACTTGTCCGGATAATCCGTCAGTTCTTCCGGTTTGCGGACTTCCAGTCCGAAGTGGGTCTGGGCAAACCGGCGTGCCTGCGGACTTTTCTCGATGGCCGACACGCGCCATCCTTTTTCCTGCATGAAATGAGGGAAATATCCCGTCCCGGTACCGATGTCCAGCAACATTCCTCTGCTGAGGCCTGAATTGTGCTTAATCAGGCGGGCTTTACGTGCAAGCATGAAACGGCGCACCCAATGATAGACACGGTTCATCAGTCCTTTGTGTGTATCACTGTGTGAAATATAGTCCGGGCTTTCATAATAGCGTCCTATTTCCGCTTCTACGGGAGCGGACTGTGTGAACTGAAAGCCGCAGTGAGTGCAACGACAGATGGCAAAAGACTCACCGGAAGCATAGTGGTCCGTACATGTCATTACTTCTTCAAAATGGCTTTTTCCACAGAGTGGACATTTATCTATTTTTAGTGTATTCACTTCATTCCCTAATTTGCTGCAAAATAACAAATAAAAAGCCTATAGCACGACTTTCTTTAAAAGTTTTTAAGAGTATTAGACTGCTTTATGTTTGTTTTTTGTATCTTAGCCGCCATTAATAGACACTTTGCAAAATAAATATGAACAAGAAACGATTGACACGGTCGAATAACCGCATGATAGGAGGGGTTTGTGCCGGTATAGCAGACTATTTTAACTGGGATATTACGCTGGTGCGGATTGTGTACGTACTGGCTACTTTCTTTACCGCTTTTTCGGGGGGAATTGTCTATCTGATTTTGTGGCTGATTATGCCGGAAGCCGGAAGGGATACCGACTGAAACTGGAAAACGCACTTATATAAAGAGAAAAACGCGCTCGTATGTTGGATGTTTCCCAGTGCGGAAACGTACGTTTCCCGTCCGGAAAACATACGTTTCCGCAGCGAGAAACATACGTTTTCCTTGAGGGAAACGTAAAAGATGTCGGGAAATTCTTACTTTATCTTTTGGTGAGTCCCGGAATATTATTCTGTCACTTCTATTCCTTTGAGGGTAGCCGAACTGGATTCCGTAATCTTGACTTTTACAAAATCGCCGATTCGGTGGTTGCCACGGTCGAATACTACCACTTTATTTTGTTCCGTACGTCCAAACAGCTGTTCTTTGGAGCGTTTTGACACGCCTTCCACCAGCACTACGAAGGTCTTTCCCACATCCTTGGCATTGCTTTCGGCCGAAAGCTGGTTCTGCAGTTCGATGAGTTCGTTCAGGCGGCGGATTTTGATTTCTTCCGGCACGTCGTCGGGAAGATGCTTGGATGCGTAGGTGCCCGGACGTTCGGAATACTTGAACATGAAGGCCGAATCGTAGGCACATTCCCGCATCAGCGAGAGGGACATTTGATGGTCTTCCTCCGTTTCGGAATGGAAGCCGGAGAAAATGTCGGTGCTGAGTCCACAGTCGGGGATGATGCGACGGATGGCAGCCACTCTTTCCAGGTACCATTCACGGGTATATTTGCGGTTCATCAGTTTCAGGATGCGTGAACTTCCGCTCTGTACGGGCAGGTGGATGTGCTTGCACACGTTAGGCACTTCCGCGATGACATGGAGGGTCTCGTCGCTCATGTCTTTCGGATGGGAAGTGGTGAAGCGTACGCGCATGTCGGGCACGGCCTCGGCCACGGTACGGAGCAGCATGGGGAAAGTCACCGTTTCTCCGTCTTTCTCAAAACGGTAGGAGTTGACGTTCTGTCCCAGAAGGGTGACTTCTTTGTAGCCTTTCCGCTGCAGGTCGCGCACTTCGTTCAGGATGCTTTCCACGTCGCGGCTGCGTTCACGTCCGCGGGTGTAAGGCACGATGCAGTAGTGGCAGAAGTTGTTGCATCCGCGCATGATGGACACAAAGCCTGAGATATGGTTGCCGCAGATACGTGAAGGAATGACGTCGCGGTAGGTCTCGGTGGTGGAGAGTTCCACGTTGATGGCCTTTTCTCCGGCTTCCACGGCTCCGATGAGGTCGGGCAGTGTCAGGTAGGCATCGGGTCCGGCCACCAGGTCGACATGGTGCTTTTCAATCAGGTCGTTTTTTACTCGTTCGGCCATGCATCCCAATACGCCCACGATGAGGTGCTTGCGCTTTTTGCGCAAGGAATGGAAGAATTCCAGTCGGTTCAGGATTTTCTGTTCTGCATTGTCGCGGATGGAGCAGGTGTTCATAAACACGGCATCCGCCTCTTCCAGGTTGTCGCACGGGGTGTAGCCGGCCATTTGCATGATAGAGGCAATCACCTCACTGTCTGCCACATTCATCTGGCATCCATACGTTTCGATAAACAGTTTCTTGCTTTCGTTTTCAGTTGCAGATTTAAAGTCTGCTCCTGTAATTTCTTTTGTCATAAGGTTTTTTGAATTAAGAATTTGCCTGCAAAGATATCTGTTTCTTGGTTAACTTCCATGAAAAGGGTAGGATATATAGATTTTATTCGTATCTTTGAAGAAAACCTTAACACTTGTATTTATGGACGTTTTTCAAATTCTTATCTTTCTGGGAATAATCTGTCTGGGGCTTTATCAGACGAGAAAACAGACACAGAAAAAGACCGCTCAGAAAAAAGTGGTGAGAAAAACGGTTCTTGCAGATGCTTCCCCGAAGGCAGAGGAAGCGGTGGAAGAAGTGCGGATGACTCCGCCGCCAACAAGACGGAAAAAGCGGGCGGAACATTTCGCGAAGCAGGTAAAACAGCCTCCAAAAGAAGGAAAACAGGCCTCCGCACAGGTGGAGATGCCGGAAGAAGACCGTTCGGAATATGCTTTCCGTACGCCGTCGGACGCGCGTCGGGCTTTTATCTATTCTGAAATCTTCCGCCGGAAATACGACTGAGAGACAAACTTTTATACTTAAATACTATAACATAAAAAACACTTGATACTATGAGCTTTAACTTTATTACGGCAGCCGAGGCTGCCAGCTACATCAAGGATGGGGATATCGTCGGATTGAGCGGCTTTACCCCTGCAGGAAGTCCGAAAGCGGTGACCGCAGAGTTGGCAAAAATAGCAGAGGAAAAACATGCGAGGGGTGAAGCCTTTCAAATAGGTGTGATTACGGGAGCGTCTACAGGAGACTCTTGCGACGGGGCACTGACCCGGGCACACGCCATCAAGTTCCGTGCTCCTTATACCACAAACACAGATTTCCGCAAGGCGGTGAACAACGGTGAAATCAATTATACGGATATCCATCTGTCGCAGGTGGCACAGCGCCTGCGCTCCGGTTTCTTGGGGCATGTCAATGTGGCTATTCTTGAGGCTTGCGAGATTACGGAAGACGGGCGTATCTACCTGACAGCCGGTGTGGGTATTTCACCGACTATTGCCCGGCTGGCCGACAAGGTGATTGTGGAACTGAATGCAGCTCATAGCAAGCGTTTGATTGGTATGCACGATTTGTATGAGATGGAACGTCCGCCTTACCGCCGGCCGATTCCGATTGTGCGTCCGAGCGACCGTATCGGTCTTCCTTACATTCAGGTGGACCCTTCCAAAATAGTAGGTATTGTGGAGACAAATATTCCGGATGAGGCCCGTGGCTTCCATGCTTCCGATCCGGTAACGGATAAAATCGGACAGAATGTGGCGGAGTTTCTGGCAGCCGACATGCGCAAGGGAATCATTCCTTCCACTTTCCTTCCGTTGCAGTCGGGGGTAGGGAATATCGCCAATGCGGTGTTGAGTGCGTTGGGAAAAGATTCCAGCATTCCTCCGTTTGAGATGTACACGGAAGTGATACAGAATGCGGTCATCACCCTGATTAAGGAAGGACGCATCAAGTTTGGCAGTACCTGTTCGCTGAGCGTGACCAACGACTGTCTGCAGGACATTTATGACAACATGGACTTTTTCCGCCACAAGCTGGTGTTGCGTCCTTCGGAAATCTCCAACTGTCCGGAGGTAATCCGTCGTATCGGTGTCATTTCCATGAATACGGCCATTGAAGCGGATATTTATGGCAATGTGAACTCTACCCATATTTGCGGTACCAAGATGATGAACGGCATCGGTGGTTCCGGCGACTTCACCCGCAGTGCCTATATCTCTATCTTCTCTTGTCCGTCGACGGCCAAAGGCGGATGCATCAGTTCCATCGTACCGATGGTATCGCATCTGGACCACAGCGAACATTCCGTGAACGTGATTATTACCGAGCAGGGAATTGCCGACTTGCGTGGAAAGAGCCCGATGGAGCGTGCGGAGGCAGTGATTGAAAACTGTGCACATCCGGACTACAAGCAGCTGCTTTGGGATTATCTGAAAATCTCCACGAAAGGGCAGACTTGCCACAGTCTTTCGGCTGCATTGGGCATGCATCAGGTATTTCTTGACAAGGGTGACATGCGCTTGACCAACTGGGCCGATTTCCAGAAATAAAAGGATGGCGTTAATATATAAAATGCCCCGTATCAGCCGACTGGTACGGGGCATTGCTATGGTATAAGGAGGGTTTTATTCTACGTTGATTTGAAGTTTCCCGGTTTTTATGCCTTGTGCGCTGACCTGCAGTTCGAGTATTCCCTTTTCCTCTCCTGCCTGTACAATAGCGGTCAGCATCCCATTGAAGGCATGCATTTGAGGCAGGTGGAACAAGTCCAGACAGGTCGGGTCGCCATTGGCAGAGGCCTTGTAGCTTCCGGCACCTTTTACTTTGAATTTCACCAGGCGCATGTCGGTGGGGCAGAGGTTCCCGTCTTTGTCTACAATGCGTACGGTTACGTAGGCCAGATCTTTTCCGTCGGCTTTCAGCGATTTCTGTGCAGGAATCAGTTCAATGTGATGCGGCTTTCCTGCTGTACGGATTGTTTTTTCCGCTTTGGCGGTACCAGCTTCATCGTATGCCACAACTTTCACTTCTCCTGGTTCGTAAATGGCATGCGGCCACATCAGGCGGTAGCGGTTTTCCACCGTTTGGTGGTTCTTGGTCTGCTTTCCGTAGCTTTTCCCGTTGATGAAAAGTTCGGCTGTCGGATAGTTGGTATAGACGAATACGGGCACTTCCTTGCCTTCCCTTCCTTCCCAGTTCCAGTGCGGGAGAATGTGCAGGGTTTCTGCCTGCTTGTTCCATACACTGCGGTACAGGTAATAACGGTCTTTCGGAATAGAAGCCAGGTCGATGATACCGAACATGGAACTGTGGTTGGGCCATGCGTTCGTGTCGTACGGACTGGGTTCACCCAGGTAGTCGAAACCGGTCCATACAAACTGTCCCAAGGTCCATTCATGGTCGTCTGCCAGGGCGAAGTCGATGTCGGGAATGTTGGACCACGAGCAGTATTCCAAGTCGTAGGAAGACGACTGATGGTCTTCATATTTGGCGTCTGCTTTCTGTTCGGCAGGGAATTTATACACGCCGCGGGAGCTGACGGTCGAAGAAGTCTCTGAGCCTAACACCAAGTTTTGTGGCAGCCGCTGATAGGCTTCCTCGTAGCGGTGTGCCCGGTAATTGAATCCCGGAATGTCGAGCATGGCAGCAAATCCGTTGTCCAATACACAATCTACCTGGTCCATACCGCAGGTAACCGGACGGGTGGGGTCTTCGCGGTGACAGATGTCTTGCAGGAATTTGGCTACCTTATAGCCTTCGGCACTGCACTGGGTGGGCACCTCATTTCCGATACTCCACATCACCACACAAGGGTGGTTACGATACTGTTGCAGCATGTTCACCATGTCTTTTTCCGCCCATTCGTTGAAGTAGCGGTGGTATCCGTTGTCGCATTTGGCGATGTCCCATTCATCGAAGGGCTCAATCATCATCATGAAACCCATTTCGTCGCAGAGACTGACCAGTTCGGGAGCCGGCATGTTGTGGACCGTACGGATGGCGTCGCATCCCATGTCTTTCAACAGGGTAAGTTGGTGGCGTAAGGCCGAAACATTGATGGCTGCTCCCAGCGGGCCTAAATCGTGGTGATTGCATACGCCTTGGAATTTACGGTGTTTTCCGTTCAGGAAAAAGCCCTTGTCGGCCACGAACTCGATGGAGCGGATGCCGAAGCGGGTGGTATAGGTATCAGTGAGTTTCCCGTCAACATAGATTTTGGAGACAGCCTGATAGAGTACGGGCGTTTCCGGTGACCATAATTGTGGCTTTTCCACGATAAAGTTCTGTGTGAAAGGTTGTCCATGGTTGATGCGTCCTTCGTTCTTTTTGCTGGCCACTTTCTGTCCGTCGGGAGAAAGAATATCCGTTTCTACGGTAATTTTTTCTTTTCCCACGTTGTTTAGTGTGGTGCGGAGGCAGACGGATGCATAGTCGGTAGCCACGTGAGGAGTGGTGATTTGAGTACCCCACACAGGCACGTGTACCTTCTCCGTGGTAACCAAGTGGACGTTCCGGTAGAGTCCGGCTCCAGGATACCAGCGGGAAGACTGGGGACGGTTTTCCAGACGTACCGCCAATACGTTGTCTTTCCCGTCTTTATGCAGGAATTCAGTTACATCGCAGTGGAAAGAATTGTAACCGAACGGCCAAAAGCATGCTTCTTGTCCGTTGACATATACATGGGCCTCGCTCATGGCACCGTCGAAAATCAGTGTGGTCTTTTTGTCGGGGTCTGCATCAAATCGCGTGCGGTACCAGCCCACTCCCACGTAGGGAAGTCCGCCGGTACGTCCGGTTTTTACCGAAGCCTGTTTCTCGAAGTTTTGGGTAATGGCTACGTTCTGCAGGTCGTTGCTGCGGTCGAACGGTCCGTAGATAGCCCAGTCGTGAGGAACACGGACCGATTCCCATTGCGCGTCATTGAAGGTGGGGGAGGCGGCTCCGGAAGCTTCTCCTTTATGGAATTTCCAGCCGGTTTCCAGAAGTTGTTCGTGGCGTTGTGCGCTGAGGCTGCATACGCTGCAGAGCAAGACAGCGAGCAGGAAGAGATTACGGATGTGCATAGATTTTTAAGATTAGGTTTTCATTTATCAGGCAAAGATAAACTTTTCGGTCGAAACTATCCTTATTTATTGCTGAACTCTTACTATATTTGCGGAGAATTTGGAGAAATACGTAAAAATCAATCATATAATATTTCGATATGGAATATAATTTCAGAGAAATTGAAAAAAAATGGCAGCAAAGATGGGTGGACCGAAAGACCTATAAGGTTGTCGAGGATGAATCCAAAAAGAAGTTCTATGTGTTGAACATGTTCCCTTATCCTTCGGGAGCCGGCCTTCACGTAGGTCATCCGCTGGGATACATTGCCAGCGACATTTATGCTCGCTATAAGCGTTTGCAGGGATTCAATGTGTTGAATCCGATGGGATACGATGCATACGGTCTGCCTGCCGAACAATATGCTATTCAGACGGGACAGCATCCGGCAGTCACAACTGCGGCCAATATCGCCCGTTATCGGGAGCAGCTGGACAAGATTGGTTTCTCGTTCGACTGGGACCGTGAAGTGCGTACCTGCGAGCCGGGATATTACCACTGGACGCAGTGGGCTTTCCAGAAGATGTTCAACAGCTTCTATTGCAATTCTTGTCACAAGGCTCAGCCTATCAGCAAGCTGGTGGCACATTTTGAAAAGGACGGTACGGACGGCCTGGATGTAGCTTGCAGTGAGGAACTGCATTTCACTGCCGAAGAGTGGAAGGCTAAGACGGAAAAGGAACAGCAGGAAATCCTGATGAACTACCGTATTGCTTACTTGGGTGAGACCATGGTAAACTGGTGTCCGGCGTTGGGTACCGTACTGGCCAACGATGAGGTGGTCGACGGGGTGTCTGAACGTGGAGGCCACCCGGTGGTACAGAAGAAGATGCGTCAGTGGTGTCTGCGTGTGTCTGCTTATGCACAGCGTCTGCTCGACGGACTGGAAACGGTGGATTGGACCGATTCTCTGAAAGAAACGCAGCGGAACTGGATTGGCCGTTCAGAAGGAACGGAAGTCCGTTTCAAGGTGAAAGACAGTGATTTGGAATTTACCATCTTTACGACCCGTGCCGATACCATGTTTGGGGTGACTTTCATGGTACTTGCACCTGAAAGTGAACTGGTTCCGCAGTTGACTACCGAAGCACAGCGTGCGGAAGTGGAAGCTTATCTGGAACGCACAAAGAAACGTACCGAGCGTGAACGTATTTCCGACCGTCGGGTAACCGGTGTGTTCAGTGGCTCGTATGCCGTGAATCCGTTTACGGGTGAGTCCGTTCCGGTATGGATCAGTGATTATGTATTGGCCGGATACGGTACAGGTGCCATCATGGCCGTACCTGCACACGACAGCCGTGACTATGCGTTTGCCAAGCATTTCAATCTGCCGATTGTCCCGTTGGTAGAAGGTTGCGATGTCAGTGAAGAAAGTTTTGATGCCAAGGAAGGTATTGTCTGCAACTCTCCGAAAGCCGGTGTGACTCCTTATTGCGACTTGACCTTGAACGGTTTGACCATCAAGGAAGCCATTGCCGCTACCAAGAAATATGTAAAAGAACATAACCTGGGACGTGTGAAAGTGAATTTCCGCTTGCGCGACGCCATCTTCTCTCGTCAGCGTTACTGGGGTGAACCGTTCCCGGTTTACTATAAGGACGGTATGCCGTACATGATTGACGAGAACAAACTTCCATTGGAATTGCCGGAAGTTGCCAAATTCTTGCCGACCGAAAGCGGGGAACCTCCATTGGGACATGCTACCCGTTGGGCTTGGGATGTGGAAAAAGGTGAAGTGGTGGAAAACTCCAAGATTGACAATGTCACGGTATTTCCGCTCGAACTGAATACCATGCCGGGATTTGCCGGTTCAAGTGCTTATTATCTGCGCTACATGGATCCGCACAACGACAAGGAACTGGTTTCTGAAAAAGCTGACCGCTACTGGCAGAATGTTGACCTCTATGTGGGAGGTACGGAACATGCGACCGGTCACTTGATTTATTCTCGTTTCTGGAACAAGTTCTTGTTCGACCTGGGTGTCAGCATCAAGGAAGAACCGTTCCAGAAGCTGGTGAACCAAGGAATGATTCAGGGTCGAAGCAATTTTGTATATCGTATCAAGGATACCAATACGTTTGTGTCACTGGGCTTGAAAGACCAGTATGACGTGACTCCGCTGCACGTGGATGTGAATATCGTATCCAATGACGTGCTGGATGTGGAAGCCTTCAAGAACTGGCGTCCGGAATACCACAATGCAGAATTCATCCTCGAAGACGGCAAGTACATCTGCGGCTGGGCAGTGGAAAAGATGAGTAAGTCTATGTACAACGTGGTCAATCCGGATATGATTGTAGAACGTTATGGAGCCGATACCTTGCGTATGTACGAAATGTTCCTCGGTCCGGTGGAACAGTCCAAACCGTGGGATACCAATGGTATCGACGGAGTACACCGTTTCCTGAAGAAACTCTGGAACTTGTTCTATGACCGTCAGGGCACTTTCTTGCCTGCCGAAGGAGAGGCGACCAAGGAAGAACTGAAATCCATTCATAAGCTGATTAAGAAGGTGACAGGCGATATTGAAACCTTCTCTTACAATACGTCCATCAGTGCGTTCATGATTTGTGTGAATGAGCTGACGGCCTTGAAGTGTTGCAACAAGGAAGTGATGAGCGACCTTGTGGTGCTGCTGGCTCCGTTTGCTCCTCACTTGGCAGAAGAATTGTGGGAAGCACTGGGGCACACCACTTCTGTATGTGATGCGCACTGGCCTGCATTCAACGAAGAATACCTGAAGGAAGACAGCGTGAAATACACCATTTCGTTCAACGGAAAGGCGCGTTTCACTATGGAATTCCCTGCCGATGCAGACAATGAAACCATCCAGGCTGCGGTAATGGCTGAAGAACAGTCGCAGAAGTGGATTGACGGCAAGACACCGAAGAAGGTGATTATCGTGCCGAAGAAGATTGTGAACATTGTACTTTAATTTTTTATTTTTCATCCGGAACAAGAAGGGAAAGGCTTCCCCTTCTTGTTCCGGATGATTTTTTGTTTGTCTATGGAAACATTATTGAAGAAGAAATTAGGAAGAGAGTCAAGGGACTATCTGGCCATTACTTTTGGCCTGATTTGTTATTCCATTGGCTGGGCGGCCTTCATGCTTCCGTATCAGATTACGACGGGAGGTGTGACGGGTATTGCGGCCATTATTTATTATGCGACGGGCATTGAAATCCAGGTTTCTTATTTTGTCATCAACGCGGTTTTCTTGGGATTTGCCTTGAAGATTTTGGGTCCGAAGTTCAGTATCAAGACTATTTTTGCCATTTTCATGCTGACTTTCCTGCTCTGGTTTTTCCAGATGATTCTGAAGGATGAAAACGGGAACCTGCCGCAGTTGTTGGGACCTGGACAGGACTTCATGGCTTGTGTGATAGGAGCTGGGTTGTTGGGCTTCGGTATCGGTATTGTCTTCTGTAACAACGGAAGTACGGGAGGTACGGATATTATTGCATGGATTATCAACAAGTATAAGGACGTTACTTTGGGGCGGATGATGATGTATTGTGATATTGTCATCATTTCTTCGTGCTACTTTATCTTTCACGACTGGCGCAGGGTTTTGTTCGGCTTCTGTGTACTGTTTATCATGAGCATTGTGATTGATTATGTCATCAACAGCACACGCCAGTCTGTACAGTTCCTGATATTTTCCCGCAAGTATGAAGAGATAGCCGAGGGAATAGCTACCCAAGTGGACCGTGGGGTAACATTGCTCGATGGAAAAGGCTGGTACAGCAAGCAGGATATTAAGGTTGTGGTGGTATTGGCTAAAAAGAGAGAGTCACTCGACATCTTCCGTCTGGTAAAAGACATTGATCCCAATGCGTTTATTTCGCAAAGTAATGTGGTCGGAGTATACGGGGAAGGCTTTGATAAACTTAAAGTAAAATAAACATTTCCCTAAGATAATTAAAATAAAAGTGGGTTTTCCCGTTTAATTTGTTTTATCGGGAAAACTTACTTTATTTTGTAGATTAATAATGATACTTAAATCTATAGCGTGAAAAAAATATCCAAGTTTATTCTGATGGCAATATTATGTTTGGCCAATGCCTTCGGAAATTATGTGTGGGGAAAAGACTTACCTCAAGTCCGTCCGTTGCATACGGGCTGGGAATTTTCAATGTACGGCAGTAACGAATGGTTGACGGCTGAAGTTCCGGGTACGGTTCATCAGGATTTGTTGGCTCATGACAAACTGCCTGATCCGTTTTATGGCATGAATGAGGAGAAAATACAGTGGGTCGAAAAAGAAGACTGGCTGTATCGGACGTCGTTTGTGTTAAGCGAGGAAGAGATGGGTGCAGAAGGTACGTTTCTGGTATTTGAGGGATTGGATACTTATGCAGATGTCTTTTTAAACGGTGCCTTGTTGTTACAAGCAGACAATATGTTTGTCGGTTATCGGGTACCTGTCAAATCCGTACTGAAAAAGGGTGAAAACAAACTGGTGATACGTTTCCGTTCACCCATTCGGGAGGCGATGCCCCAATGGGAAAGTAACGGATTCGATTATCCGGCAGACAACGACCATTTCCCACAGAAATTAAGTGTGTTTACCCGTAAAGCTCCCTATTCTTATGGCTGGGATTGGGGAATCCGTATGGTGACCTGCGGAATCTGGCGTCCTGTGTATCTGGAGTTTGTCAGTAAGGCGGTGGTAGAGGATTATTTTGTGCTTCAGACCTCGGTCAGTGCAGCCCGTGCAGAGGTAGACAATCAGATAGAGATAAATAATATAGGCGATGATAAGCAGCAGGCTCTGGTCCGTGTCACCTATCGTTATCCGCACGAAGCAGATAAGAGTATAGAGAAAAAGGTGGAGTTACAGCCGGGACGGAATACCGTATCGCTCCCTTTGTCGGTGGAGTCGCCGCATTTGTGGATGCCCAACGGCTGGGGAGAGCCTGCGTTGTATGAGTTTGAAGCGTCGGTGTGGGTCGACGGACAGCTGGTTTCGCAGAAAAGTCATCAGATAGGGCTCCGGCAGGTACGTGTGGTACAAGAGAAAGACAAAGAGGGAATGAGTTTCTATTTTGAGGTAAACGGCGTTCCGATGTTTGCCAAAGGTACCAACCTGATTCCTTCCGATGCCTTACTTCCGCGGGTGACTCGTGCTCGTTATGCTCGTTTGCTGGAAGATGCACAAACCTCTCACATGAATATGATACGTGTATGGGGAGGAGGCATTTATGAAGATGACGCCTTCTTTGAAGAGGCCGACAAGCGGGGAATCCTCATCTGGCAGGATTTTATGTTTGCTTGTACCACGTATCCGCACGACCCGGCTTTCCTGCATAGGGTGTCGGAAGAAGCCGAATACAATATCAAACGATTGCGGAATCATGCCTCATTGGCTATGTGGTGTGGCAACAATGAGATTTATGAAGGCCTGCGTTATTGGGGCTGGAAAGAAAAATATACACCGGAAGTCTATCAGCAGATGCTGAAGGGATACGATGTGCTTTTCCGCCATCTTCTGCCGGCAAAGGTGAAAGAGCTGGATCCGGGACGATTCTATCTGGAGGGTTCTCCCTATGAGGCCAATTGGGGAAGACCGGAAAGCTGGAAGATAGCCGACAGCCACAACTGGGGTACCTGGTATGGCCAGAAGCCTTTCGAGAGTCTGGATATGGAAATTCCCCGGTTTATGAGCGAATATGGGTTTCAGGCCTTCCCGGAAATGAAAACTATCCGTACGTTTGCTTCTCCGGAAGACTATGAGCTGGAATCTCCGGTGATGAACGCACATCAGAAGAGTACGATCGGGAATGCCTTGATAAAAAAGACGATGGCCCTCTATTATCCGGTACCGGAGAAGTTTGAGGACCTGGTGTATATGGGACTTGTCTTGCAGGGGCAGGGTATGCGTCATGGCATGGAAGCGCATCGGCGGAATCGCCCGTATTGTATGGGGAGTCTGCCTTGGCAGCTGAATGATAGCTGGCCGGTGGTTTCCTGGTCGGCCATCGATTATTACGGTAACTGGAAAGCCATGCAGTACCAGACCCGACGAGCTTTTGCTCCTGTGTTGGTGAATGCCATTCGGGAAGGCGAAAAATTGCGCGTGTACGTGTTGTCCGATTGCCTGAAGGCAGAAAAAGTGACCTTGCAACTGGAGTGGACTGACTTCCAGGGAAAGGTACATCGTCGGCAACAGGTAGAGGGGACGTTGCCGGTCAATGCTTCGGAAGTCTTTTATGAGGAAGACTGGCAGAAGGCTTTTGCAGCCTGTGATACGACGGCTTCCTACTTGCGCATGACATTAAAGGGAAAACAAAGCCGGAAAGTGCTTTCGGACGAAGTGTATTATCCGGTATATCCAAAGTACCAGCGTTTGCCGAAAGCCAAGATTTCTTGTAAGAAAGTCCTGAAGGACGGGACTTGCGAGCTGACGTTGAAGTCCAGCCAGCTGGCCCGTGATGTATTTATAGAAATACCGGTGCAAGGAGTACGTTTTTCAGATAATTTCTTTGACCTGTTGCCGGGAGTGACCAAGAAAGTGACGGTAACCTCGGCCGACGGAAGTCCCTTGGAAGATTTTACGATGGAAATACATCAGCTGAGTGACATTGCAAATTCTAATTATTAACCTTTATATTTTCAACATGAGACCATTTTCAAAAATGAATTGCTTGGGGTTGGCATTCGCAGGAATGTTGGCAACCTCGTGTGCGGATAGTCCGACCGCTGTGGCAGACTATCAGATTGTGCCTATGCCATTGGAAATTACAGCGGCACCGCAAGGCTCGTTTCTTCTGAAAAGCGGAGAAACAATTTACTATCCTGTCGGAAATGAAAAGATGAAGAAGAATGCCGAGTTCCTGGCTACTTTCATCAAGGAGCAGACGGGCATTACACTGAAAACACAGGAAGGTGACAAAGAAGAGGGTATTGTATTGAAGTTGGGGCTGGAGGCCAGCTCTCCGGAAGCTTATCAGCTGATTGTGGACGGCAAGAAGGTGATGATTACCGCTCCTTCGGAAGCCGGTGTGTTCTACGGTATCCAGACTTTGCGTAAGTCTGTGTCTGTACATGAAGGAGGGGGTGCCATTGAATTGCCCGCAGTAGAAATCAACGACAGTCCACGCTTCAGTTATCGTGGAATGATGCTCGACGTAGGCCGTCACATGTTTACGGTGGATGAGATTAAGACGTATATCGACATGTTGGCGTTGCATAACATCAACCGTTTCCATTGGCACCTTTCAGAAGACCAGGGATGGCGTATTGAAATCAAGAAATATCCGAAACTGACCGAAATCGGTTCCAAGCGTAGTGAAACGGTCATCGGACGCAATTCGGGCGAATACGACGGAAAACCTTACGGCGGTTTCTATACCCAGGAACAGGCCAAGGAAATTGTGGCCTACGCGGCAGAACGCTACATTACGGTGATACCGGAAATCGACATGCCGGGACACATGCAGGCAGCTTTGGCAGCTTATCCGGAACTGGGATGTACAGGTGGTCCGTATGAAGTATGGCGTATGTGGGGTATCTCCGACAATGTGCTTTGTGCCGGAAACGACAAGACCATCCAGTTTATCAAGGATGTGTTGGCTGAGATTATCGACATCTTCCCTTCCAAATATATTCATGTAGGTGGCGACGAATGCCCGAAAGTGAAGTGGGAGACTTGTCCGAAGTGTCAGGCCCGTATCAAGGCTTTGGGTATCAAGGGCGACAGCAAGCACTCCAAGGAAGAATATTTGCAGAGCTATGTGATTCATGAAGCGGAGAAGTTCCTCACCGAGCATGGACGGAACATGATTGGATGGGATGAAATCCTGGAAGGTGGACTGGCTCCGAATGCCACAGTCATGTCTTGGAGAGGCGAAGCGGGAGGTATTGAAGCAGCCCGTCAGCAGCACAACGTCATCATGACACCGAATACTTACCTGTATTTCGACTATTATCAGGCAAAGGATACCGACAATGAACCGCTGGCCATCGGTGGCTATCTCCCGATTGAAAGAGTGTACAGCTACGAACCGATGCCTGCTGCCCTTTCGCCGGAAGAACAGAAATACATCACGGGTGTACAGGCCAATCTGTGGACCGAATACATTCCTACGCTTGCACAGGCGCAGTACATGGTACTGCCGCGTATGGCAGCCCTCTGCGAAACCCAGTGGAGTGCTCCTGAAAAGAAGAAAGATTATCAGGGATTCCTGAAACGTGCGGCTCGTCTGACCAAGATTTATCAGCTGAAGGGCTGGAACTATGCGACTCATATCTTTGATGTGAACGTGAATATTGTGCCTAATTCAGAAACCGGTAAACTGGATGTCAGCGCTACTACGATTGATGAGGCTCCGATATACTATACACTCGACGGAACCGAACCTACGGCTTCTTCTACCAAGTTTGAAGGCAGTCTGAGCATTGATGCGGCTTGTGTATTGCGTATGATGGCCGTGCGTCCGGAAGGCAATTCCCGTGTGACGCTCGACAGCATCTCGTTCAGCAAGTCTACTGCAAAACCGATTACGATGCTGCAGCCCATCAACAAGCCCTATGAGTTCAAGGGAGCTGTGACGTTGGTAGACGGTATGACCGGTAACCGGAACTACAAGACCGGCCGCTGGATTGCGTTCTACAAGAATGATATGGAAGCCGTCATCGATTTGAAGGAAGCTACGGAAATCAGTTCCATGACCCTGCGTACTTGTGTGGAAAAAGGCGACTGGATTTTCGATGCCAGAGGTATTACGGTGGAGGTGTCTGATGACAACAAGACCTTCAAGAAAGTGGCTTCGGAAACTTACCCGGCCATGACCGAGAAGGATGCCAACCAGATTTATACGCATACGCTGAAGTTTACACCGGTAAAGGCCCGCTATGTGAAAGTGACCGCTTTGTCTGAAAAGAATATTCCGGTATGGCACGGAGGAAAAGGCAATCCGGGTTATCTGTTTGTGGATGAAATCGTATTGAATTAAACCGAAAGTTCTTTTATAACGATAAAGGTCTGGCTTCCCGTATGGGGAGTCGGACCTTTTTTATTTGCAGTTTTTGAGAGGAGCATTTGAATTGTCGGCCGGCGATATGTATCTTTGTACCTGTAAATGTGATTATTTAGAAAGACTGCATGATGAAAAAGAAGTTGGTTTTTGCCACGAACAATGCCCATAAGCTGGACGAAATACGTGCCATATTGGGTGAGAAAGTAGATATCTTGAGTTTGAAGGACATCCATTGCGAGGCAGATATTCCTGAAACGGCAGACACCTTGGAGGGAAATGCGGCACTCAAGGCGGAGTATATTTATCAGCACTACGGTCTGGATTGCTTTGCAGACGATACGGGTCTGGAAGTAGAGGCGTTGAACGGGGCACCCGGTGTGTATTCGGCACGCTATGCGGGCGGTGAAGGACACGACTCGGAGGCCAACATGAAGAAGTTGCTGACCGAACTGGAAGGAAAAGACAACCGGAAGGCACAGTTCCGTACGGCCATCTGCCTGATAGAAGGAGGACAGTCGCACCTGTTTGAGGGAATCGTGAAAGGTGAAATCATCCGGGAGAAACGGGGAGCCTCAGGCTTTGGTTACGATCCGGTGTTTGTACCCGAAGGCTATGCTGAGACTTTTGCCGAGATGGGGGCAGAAGAAAAGAATAAAATCAGCCACCGGGCAAGAGCCGTACAGCATTTGTGTGAATACCTGAACGGACAGCCTTCTTAATTTGAAACATTATCCGCAGTAAGCGTACACTTCAAATAATATCCCAGTCCTTTGACGGTGACAATCCGATAATCCGGGAAGTCTTGCAGGACTTTCCGGATGGTTTGTATATGGGCCTCCAGCTTTTCGTTCGCTTGCGGGTCGTGCGGCCAGCAGACGGACGTGATTGCTTCCCGGTCGACACATTCTCCATTCTTCTCCCACAACTGATGGAGAATCTGTAAATCCAGACGGGAGATGGCACATTGTATGCCGTCGATGAGGAGGACCTGATGCGTCAGGTCGATGTAGAGGCCTTTTGCAGGCTTTTTCTGCCGTTTTTTATAGCGTAGGTAAAGCAATACGCCTCCGGCGAACAGCACCAGGAAAAAGGTACCATAATAAGCCACAGGGATATAACGCAACAGCGTAAGGAGGTCGTAGTCTGCCCACCCCTGCAGCTGGAGACTGTGCGTCAGGTCGAGCTGATAGACGGGTGTTCGATAAGCTGAGGCTGTCGGCAGGATGCCTGCCCGTGTTTGGGTACGGGCCTGCTTGTGGATATAAAACACTCCGGCCATTCCGCTGATGTGTCTTTGGGAGAGCTGTGCCTGGAACAGTTGGTTGATTTGCTCGGCATCGGCTGGCAGAATATCGTCCAGCAGGTATTCATTCAGCAATTTCCGGGCAGTGGCTTCCGGAAGGCTGTCCTGAAACACGTAAGTTGTTTTTTTCTCCAGGGTCTGGAGGGTATAACTCTTGATTTTCCGATTGGATACGGGAGCGAGGAGATAGGCCTTGAGCGCAGGGTCTACGTATAGTCTGTTGTCTGTCTGAAAAGTATTTAGACGGTCCTCATAATGCAAGCGTTCGGCTTCCCGTAAAGCCTTGTTGATGGCCGTGTGAACCTGTGTCCGGCTGCAGCGGAAGGCGATGCCGCAGATGGCAATGCAGGCACGGAAAAAAACGGCGGCAAACAGGAGTATGATAATTTTTTTTTTCATGACAGCTTCTTTGAGGGCAAATTAAACGAAAAAAAGCGGGAATTCAAAAACATGACGGCATTCATGAAAAAGTGGACTTGCCTGTTTTTAGGTTTCCCAGTCAGGAAACATACGTTTCTCGGTGCGAAAACGTACGTTTCGTGTAAGGAAAACATACGGTTCCGCATCGGAAAACGTAAAAAAGAACGAGGCCTTGTCAGGAAAATGTGCCTGCGTTTTCTTATCTTTCTTTCAGGTATTGTGCTACCTTTTCAAAAAACAGGGAGATGTGGGCTCCGTCTACGAATGCATGACTCACCGTCAGAGCGATGGGCATTACCAGCCTTCCTTCCCGTTTGACGGCTTTTCCTGCGTTCATCAGCGGGTAATCCAACGGATGGCCGGGGGCATACTGTGTGTAGGAAATGGATGTGAAATACAGTTTGGGAGTCGCACTGAGCAGGATGACATCAAAATCGCCCTGTGCGGCAATTTCCTTGTCGGTGCCGTACGGGTCTCCATCGTCCGGAATGGAAGTGATGATGCGCCGTGCTTCTTCGTAGAAGGCCTTGAAATCGCTTTTCCAGGGAATGCGTACGGTGTAGAAGGTCTTTCCGGGGACGGCAATCGGAGTGGTGATGTCTACTGTGTCATGGTAGACCACCTGTCCGTCTTTGTCCCATCGGTAGCGGAATTCCTTGATTTCGTTGGCGGCACGGAGTACGGCATACAGGTAATACAGGAAAAAGGAATGCCCTTTGGCCTTGGCTTCGGCGTAAGCCTCCGTACAATCCACTTCGCTGGTGAGGGCAATCCAAGAGTTATGGAAGTCGCGGAAGAAGAGGTAATTGTCCTTCCGCTCCCAGGTGTCAATGTCAATCAGGTGTTTCATGCGAGTTTGAATTTTTGTGCCACTTTCCGGTAGGTAGGCATCTCGATGTGTAATTGTTTTCCCAAGTCAATCATGTCGAAGAGCAGTCCCTGAATTTCCGATTCATGACCGCGGGCGATGTCCTTCTGCATGGAAGCCGTGCTGTGCGGGTCGAGTTTGTCGATGACCATCAGGTTGTAGGCAACCGGGTCGCTGGGGTAGCGGATACCCAGTTTCTCGCCTATCTGTGCGCTTTCACGCGACAGGCCGATGAAGGTATCACGCACTTCGCCTTGGTGCTGCACTTCTCCCATCGGCACATCGTGATAAGCTCCCGTGCAGGCCATGGCGGAGATGAACGACCATTTGATGAAGGTGTCGCGGTTGATATCGTCCGACACATCTACTTTGATGCCGCATGAACGGAGTTCTTCGGCAATGGCTTCCAGCCGTTCGGGGGCGACATGCTGTTCCGGACGGGCTCCGAATACCAGGCGGAAGATGCTTCCCATCTGGCTGATTTCTCCTTCTCCCGACACGAATCCCACGATGTAGATACAGCCGTCGAGCACTTTTACCGACGGCACGAGGCGTCCGATGCGGGGGCCGGTACCGTAGACATTGAGGATAGGGATGACCAGTGTGTCGGGAGTGGCAGCCCGTTCCAGCACTTCCTGAATGGAATCGATGGAGTAGCCTTTCACGCAGACAAAGATTACATCGGCTTTCCCCTGAAATTCTTCGGCGGTACAGGCCTTCACGGGGAGAAAATGTTCGCCTTTCAAATCCGATTTCAAATGCAATCCCTGACGGCGGATGGCCTCCAGGTGCTTCCCACGGGCAATGCAAGTGACCTCCTTGCCTGCCAAGGCAAGAAATCCGGCGATGCATCCTCCTACACCGCCTGTTCCAATGATGAGATAGTTCATGGTGTAATCAATTTAGAGGGATAAAAAAACAGCACGGAAGCGGTCGATGCTCCGTGCTGATGGGATGAGTTTTATACATTGAAGCGGAAGTGCATGATATCACCGTCTTCCACGATGTAATCCTTACCTTCCACATTGAGTTTTCCGGCTTCGCGTACGGCTGCTTCTGAACCGTAGTGGATGAAGTCGTCATACTTGATGACCTCGGCGCGGATGAAGCCTTTTTCAAAGTCGGTGTGGATGACACCTGCACATTGCGGAGCTTTCCAGCCCTTATGGAAGGTCCATGCGCGGACTTCCATCTTTCCGGCCGTGAAGTAAGTCTCCAGGTTCAGCAGCTTGTAGGCGGCCCGTATCAGTCGGCTTACGCCCGATTCTTCCAGCCCGATTTCCTGCAGGAACATCTGGCGGTCTTCGTAGGTTTCCAGTTCGGCGATATCCGCTTCCGTTTTGGCGGCCACAATCAGGATTTCAGCCCCTTCGTCCTTGACCGCTTCGCGTACCTGCTCTACGTATTTGTTGCCGTTTACCGCACTGGCTTCGTCCACGTTGCAGACATACAGCACCGGTTTGGAAGTCAGCAGGAAGAGGTCGTGTGCGATTTTCTGCTCGTCCTTTGATTCAAACTGTACGGTGCGGGCTGATTTTCCTTGCAGCAGGGCATCGCGGTAGCGCACCAACACTTCATAGGTTTGTTTGGCCACCTTGTCGCCTCCGGTCTGTGCCTGTTTCTGCACCTTCTGAATGCGGCTTTCAATGGTTTCCAGGTCTTTCAGCTGAAGCTCTGTGTCGATAATCTCCTTGTCACGTACAGGATTCACATTGCCGTCCACGTGCGTTACGTTTTCGTCGTCAAAGCAACGTAACACGTGCAGGATGGCATCCGTCTCACGGATGTTGGCCAGGAACTTGTTGCCCAGTCCTTCTCCCTTGCTGGCACCTTTCACCAGTCCGGCAATGTCGACAATTTCTACCGTGGTAGGAACAATACGGTCCGGATCCACCAGTTCAGCCAGTTTGTTGAGGCGTTCATCGGGTACGGTAATGACCCCTACGTTCGGTTCAATAGTACAGAATGGGAAATTGGCTGCCTGCGCTTTCGCGTTGGACAGGCAGTTGAAGAGTGTCGATTTTCCAACGTTCGGCAAACCGACGATACCACATTGTAATGCCATAATTTATTGTTTGTTTTAATCTATTTCTACAGATAATCCTCTAATTTTCTGCAAAGATAGTGAAAGCCGCGCGCAGAGGCAAATAGAAAACGCAGTTTTCTGAATTTGACTATGCCGAGGCGCCTCCTGTCTTCTGGAAAGATAGTGAAAGCTATGCATCACGTTCCGTTCAAATGGGGGGATAAAAATAAAAAGAGGCGCTTCCTCACGAAGTGCCTCTTTTAAAGAGAGTTTATGAATTTTTTATTTAATCATTTATCCATGGTAACGGTCATTTCAGGAATCAGAATGAAATCGTTCTTTTTGGAATTCCATTTGTAGTATTCAGTCGTTACACTCTTGTTGTCGTAAGTATAACGGATGCACAAATCATTTTTCCAGCAGTTATCGCTTGCATCCCATTTCTGTGACATATTTTCTGTCATTTGGTTATTGGCATTATACTTGTAGCTATATTTCATATAGTTTGTCAGCATATTGCCATCTTTCTTGTATACAGTTTCAGAAACTTTCAATCCGTTAACTTCTTCTGCGTTGTAAATCAGATTGTTATTCATTTTTGCAGCGTAAGTTGATACACTTGCGATGAAAGTCATAACCAAAACAACCAAACACTTTGCTAAACTTATCTTTTTCATATCTTTTATATTTTAAGGTTTTACTTACTTTTTGTTCCTTTTGACGGTGCAAATGTAGTAAAAGCTTTGATAGGTTGTATGCATTTCCGCTAAAAAAATGCGATAAATTAGCAAAATGTCACGAATTAAGCATTCGTTAACAGATTGGATAGGTTAGTGTGCTTCCAGCCAATTTTGTCCCCAACCATAGTCTGCACGCAGTGGAGCTTTCATTTTGTAAGCAGCTTCCATTTCAGATATCACAATTTGCTGTACTTTTTCTTTTTCTTCCGGCAAGACGCTGAAATTGAGTTCATCGTGTACCTGAAGAATCATCTTCGAACGGATGCCTTCTTCCTGGAAACGGCGGTAGATTCGGATCATGGCCACTTTGATGATATCGGCTGCACTGCCTTGAATGGGGGCGTTGATTGCATTTCGTTCGGCATAGCCTCTGACTACCGCATTTTTGGAGTTGATATCGGGCAGATAGCGTTTGCGTTTGAAGATGGTTTCAATGTAACCTTTCTCCCGTGCCTGACGGATACTTTCGTCCATGTAAGCCTTCACTTTCGGATAGTTTTCAAAGTAGCCGTCAATCAGTTCCTTGGCTTCCTTCCGGTCAACGTTCAGGCGTTCGGCCAGTCCGAAGACTGAAATACCGTAGATAATACCGAAATTGGCGGTCTTGGCCTTGCTGCGTTGTTCGCGGGTCACATCCTCCAGTTTCACCTTATATATTTTAGCTGCGGTAGCCGCATGAATGTCCTGTCCTTTCTGGAAAGCCTCTATCATGTGCGGGTCTTCGCTCAGGTGGGCCATGATGCGCAGCTCGATTTGGGAGTAGTCGGCTGAGAAGAACTCGCAACCTTCATCGGGGATAAAGGCTTTGCGGATTTCCTTTCCATCCTCGTTGCGGATAGGAATATTCTGTAGGTTCGGGTTGCTGGAACTCAGTCGTCCGGTAGCTGTGACCGTCTGGTTGAAGGACGTGTGGATACGTCCCGTAGCCGGATTGATCAGTTGGGGGAGGGCATCGATGTAAGTGCCCAGCAATTTCTTCAGGCCACGGTGTTCCAGGATTTTTCCGACAATCTCGTGCTTTCCTTTCAGGCTTTCCAACACCTCTTCCGAAGTGACGTATTGTCCTGTTTTCGTTTTCTTGGCCTTTTCCACAATCTTCAAGCGGTCGAAGAGTACCTCGCCAACCTGTTTGGGAGAGGCAATGTTGAATTCCATTCCGGCCAGTTGATATACTTCCTGTTCTATCTGGTTCATGCGGGCCGTGAAATGACGGGAGGTCTCTTTCAAGGCTTCCGGGTCGATACGTACCCCGTTTCTTTCCATATAGGCCAGTACCGGCATGAGCGGCATTTCGATTTCCTCAAACAGTTTTTCAACTCCGTTTTCCACCAGTTCCTTCTCAAGTACGTGTTTCAGCTTGAGAGTGACATCGGCATCCTCGCAGGCGTATTTGTAGACATCGGCTGGAGGCAGGTCGCGCATGTTGCCCTGTTTCTTTCCTTTCGGTCCGATGAGTTCTTCAATCTTGATGGTTTCGTAGTGCAAGTACACTTCGGCCAGGTAATCCATTCCATGACGCAGTTCGGGTTGGAGCACATAATGGGCAATCATGGTGTCGAACATCTTTCCTTGCAGGGTCACTCCATAATGCGCCAGTACATTCAAGTCATACTTGATGTTCTGTCCGATTTTGAGCGAATGAGGGTTTTCGAAGGCAGGTTTAAATATATTTACAATTTTAAGGGCTTCTTCACGGTTGGCTGGTACAGGTACATAAAAAGCCTGATTTTCGGCAAAACTGAAGCTCATTCCCACCAGTTCGGCAGTGATTGGGTCTACTCCCGTGGTTTCCGTGTCTAGACTGAAAAAATTCTGAGCAAGTAATTTTTTGGCTAAAATCTCCATTTTCTCTTGATTGTCAACCAGTTGATAGTCGTAAGTGAGAGATTCTAACCTCGTGAGATTTGAATTTTTGGCGTCGCCTGTATCTTCCTGCGCAAATAAGCCAAAGAGATCGGGTTGAGCGGAGGGGGAAGAAGGAGTCTTCTGTTCGGTTTTGAGTACCCGGTCAATCAGGGTCCGGAATTCCAGCATCTCGAACAAGCGGCGTAACTCTTCTTCGTTGGGGGCTTCTCTTTTCAGCGCTTCCATGTCGAGGGTGATGGGCACATCCGTTTTGATGGTTGCCAGAAATTTGGAGAACGTAATCTGTTCTTTGTTTTCCTCTACCTTCTTTTTAAGCGCTCCTTTCAGTTCGTCGGTATGTGCCAGCAGATTTTCGATGCTTCCGAATTGTGCAATCAGTTTCTGGGCCGTCTTTTCTCCCACACCGGGACAGCCGGGAATGTTGTCGGCCGTATCTCCCATCAGTCCCAGCATGTCGATGACCTGCAGAGGAGATTCGATGTCGAATTTGGCTTTGACTTCGTTGACACCCATCACCTCAAAATCCTTGTCACCATATTTGGGGCGATACATAAATACGCAGTCGCCCACCAGCTGACCGTAGTCCTTGTCGGGTGTCATCATGTAGGTGGGGATACCTTTCTTCCCGGCTTCAGTAGCCAGCGTACCGATTACGTCGTCGGCTTCATAGCCCTGCACCTCCAGAATCGGGATATTGTAGGCGCGGATGATATCTTTGATGATAGGGACAGACTGCCGGATGGCTTCCGGAGTTTCTTCCCGCTGTGCTTTATAGGCTTGATAGGCTTCGTGGCGAAACGTAGGTCCGGCGGGGTCGAAAGCAATACCGATGTGTGTCGGATTTTCTTTCCGCAAGACCTCTTCCAGTGTGTTGACAAATCCCAGGATGGCCGAGGTGTTCAGTCCCTTGGAATTGATACGGGGATTCTTGATGAAGGCGTAGTAAGCACGATAAATCAGCGCGTAAGCGTCTAGTAGAAATAGTTTCTCCATTCGTGTAAAAATATTAAGATTTTTCATGTAAAAGTACAAAAAAATACGGTATTCAGTCTTTTATTATTACTTTTGTGGGCTTAAATAAATGTACATGAACAAAATTGAGTTAATAAAGCAGCCTGTTGAAAAAGAATTGGAAGAATTCAGAACGCTTTTCGAGCATTCGCTGACTAGTACAGACCCTTTGCTGGGAGAAGTCTTGTCGTACGTCAAGAAGCGGAGTGGAAAGATGATGCGTCCGATATTGGTGATGCTGATGGCTAAATTGTTCGGTACAATAAACGATTCCACTTTTCATGCGGCTCTTTCATTGGAACTGCTTCATACGGCCAGTCTGATTCATGATGATGTGGTGGATGAAAGCAATGAACGTCGCGGACAGTCGTCGGTCAATGCCATTTACAACAATAAGGTATCGGTACTGGTGGGCGATTACATGCTGGCCACAAGCCTGAGACATGCGGCGCATACCGGTAAGGTGGAGTTGGTGGAACTGGTGGCCTGTCTGGGACAAGAACTTTCGGAAGGGGAGATTCTTCAGTTGGGAAACACCGGTAAGGACGATTTTGCAGAAGATACTTATTTCGATATTATCCGTAAGAAGACGGCGGCCTTGTTCAAAGTTAGTGCGAAAAGCGGGGCCGTATCGGTCGATGCCTCCCCGGAAGAAGCGGTGAAAGCGGCACTTTTTGGTGAGATGATAGGAGTCGCTTTTCAGATAAAAGACGATATCTTCGATTATTTTGAGAGTCCTGAGCTTGGGAAGCCGACGGGCAACGACATGCTGGAAGGTAAGCTTACGTTGCCGGCATTGTACGTGTTGAACAAGCTGCATGACGCTTCCTTGAAGGAACTCGCGTTGCGGATACGCGCCTTGCGTGCATCGAAAGAAGAGATTGCCCAGTTTGTCGAGACGGTGAAGAAGGAGGGAGGCATTGAATACGCTACCCGGAAAATGTATGAGTTCCGCGAGAAGGCTCTTTCACTTTTGCCTGTCTCTACCGACGAGGCGATTCGTACTTCACTTACTGCTTATATTGATTACGTCATCGAGCGAAACAAGTAATTCGTGTCATCCATAAGAAATGCCCCTTTCTTCCGTGGTTTTCCGCGATAGAAAGGGGCATTTTATTTCCTTTTTTCTTGGTTAGAAGAATTTGGTCTCACTGCCTACAATCTCCGAAAGCAGGAGGTTGGCCATACGGCTGGTGCCTAAACGGAACCGCTCGTTGGTCAGCCATTCTTCGCCCAGCAGTTCCTTCACGATGGTATAGTAGACCAATGCATCGTGTACGGAATTGATGCCGCCGGCAGGTTTGAAACCTACTTTCCGACCTGTTTCCAGGAAGTATTCCTTGATGGCCTGGCACATCACGTAAGCGGCTTCCGGAGTGGCAGCCGGGTTCTCTTTTCCGGTAGAAGTCTTGATGAAATCCGCTCCTGAATACATGGAAAGGATAGAGGCCTTCTTGATGTTGGAAGCGCTGCCCAGTGCACCTGTTTCCAGGATAACCTTCAGGTGTTTGTCACCGCACACTTCTTTCAGTTCTTCGATTTCATCGCACATGCCTTCGTAGTCTCCGCTCAAGAATTTGCCCACTGAGATAACAATGTCGATTTCATCGGCGCCGGCATGCAGTGCCATGGCTGTTTCGGCCACTTTCACTTCAATGAAAGTCTGTGAGGAAGGGAATCCTCCCGATACGCAGGCAATATTGACGTTGTCTGCTTCAAGGGTATCGTTGACAATCTCGGCCATGTTGGGGTAGACGCAGATGGCAGCCACGTTCTTCAGGTCCGGATAGCGGTCTACAAACTCATTCACTTTTTCGGTAAACTTCATTACGCTCGTTTCACTGTCCGTACATTTCAGTGTGGTCAGGTCGATGCAGTTGAAAAGGAATTTCTTTACCTCCAGGGTGTTGTTCTCTTCCAGATGTTTTTCGATGAGTTTTGCAGTCTTTTCAGCGATTTCATCGTCATTCAGCGCCGTATTGTACTTGTGTAAAGCCTCTTCATACTTGCTGGTCTGGTTCGGGTTTTCTCTTTCATCCTCGGGGGTATATCCGCCCCCATGTTCGCGATAATGTTCCATACTCTTATTATAGTTTAGGGTTGTTTTTATGTCTGTCCTTGTCACGGTTCGTCTTTTTCTCCAGGTTCTTGCGGAAAGCTTCCGTCAGGTCTACACCTGTCTGGTTAGCCAGGCAGAGCAGCACCCAAAGCACATCCGCCATTTCATCGCCCAAGTCTGTCTTTTCTCCGGCCTTGAACGACTGGTCGCCATACGTCCGCGCCATGATGCGTGCCAGTTCTCCCACTTCTTCGGTGAGCACGGCCATGTTGGTCAGCTCACTGAAGTATCTCACTCCATACGTCTTGATCCACGTATCTACTGTTTTCTGTGCTTCTTCCAGTGTCATAGTTATTCCTTATTTTTGGTGTCCATGCAGATGGTTACCGGTCCGTTGTTGATGAGTTCCACTTTCATGTCGGCCCCGAATTCACCGGTGCCAACCTCCTTGCCGAGGGCGATACTCAACTCGTTGCAGAAATAATTATAGAGAGGAATGGCCGTTTCGTGTCCGGCTGCCCGGATATAAGACGGGCGGTTCCCTTTCTTGGTAGAAGCCATTAAGGTGAACTGGCTAATGACCAGAATTTCTCCCTGTACATCCAGAATCGATTTGTTCATCACTCCGTTTTCATCGTCAAATACACGGAGGTTGACAATCTTCTTGCAGAGCCAGTCAGCATCTTCCTGCGTGTCGGCTTCCTCGATGCCGACCAGTACCATGAAGCCTTCCTTGATGGCCGATTTGCATGTCCCGTCAATGGTGACGGAGGCACGTGTCACACGTTGTATAACTACTCTCATGTTTTTTTTCTTGTTTTTACAAAAGTAAGAAAATTATTTGGATTCCGACAGGGATTCCTTGACGCTTTTCGCCGCGCTTTCTCCGATGACCTCTGCAATTTCTTCCAGACTTGCCTGACGGATACGGGTCACGCTCTTGAATTTTTTCAGCAGAGCCGTCTTCCGTTTTTCCCCGATGCCTTTGATGGTGTCGAGGGCCGAGGCAATCTGACTCTTGCTTCTTTTCTCCCGATGGAAAGTGATGGCAAAGCGGTGCACTTCGTCTTGTATATTCTCCAGAAGATGGAAAAGGGGAGTACCTTGCTTGATGCCGAGGGTTTGAGGAGGGAATCCATACAGAATCTCCGACGTCCGGTGGCGGTTGTTCTTGGCCAGTCCAACGATGGGAATCTGCAGGTGCAATTCGTCTTCCACGACTTCGCGTACCACTTCCATTTGTCCCTTTCCACCGTCGGTCAGTATCAGGTCGGGCAGTTCACCCTGTTCTTCTAGAATACGGGAATAGCGGCGACGTACCACCTCCTGCATGGATGCATAATCGTCGGGACCCACTACCGTTTTGATGAGGTATTTGCGATAGTCTTTTTTGCTGGGCTTGGCTTGTTTGAACACCACGCAGGCAGCTACGGCATCTGAGCCTTGGATATTGGAATTGTCGAAACATTCGATGTGGTTGGGCATTTTCTCCAGGTGAAGCTGTGCCTGGATTTCTTTCATCAACCGCACGCTTCGTTGCTCCGGATTGAGCTTTTCCGCTTGTTTCAACCGGTCCACCTTATACTGTTTGACGTTCATCAGCGAGAGGTCGACCAGGTGTTTCTTTTCGCCTCTTTGAGGTACGGTGAACGTCACTCCGTTCATTTCCATGTCCAGTTCAAAGGGAACAATGATTTCCTTGGATGTGCTTTTGTATCGTTCCCTCATTTCCACGATGCCGAGAGAAAGTAATTCTTCCTTGCTTTCGTTCATCCGCAATTTGTATTCGAAGGTGAAGGCCTGGTTGATGCATCCGTTGGTGATGTGCAGATAATTGATGTAAGCTGTATTCTCGTCCGTTTCAATCGAAAAAACATCGATTTGGTGCAGGGTGGCACTGACCACTTCGCTCTTGGCGCGGTAGCTTTCGATGAGCATGTATTGTTCCTTGACCTTTTGTGCTTCTTCGAAACGCATCTCTCCGGCCAGCTGTTTCATCTCTTCCATCAGAGCATTGCTTACGGCCTGTGTGTTTCCTTTCAACAGCTCTTTTGCCTGTGCGATGTGCTGCATGTATGCTTCGTGCGATTGCTGTCCGATGCAAGGACCCAGGCAGTTTTTGATGTGGTATTCCAGGCACACCTTGAATTTCCCTTGTGCGATGTTTTCGGGTGTCAGGGCGAGGTGGCAGGTGCGCAGCGGATACAGTTTCTTAATCAGTTCCAGAATCGCTACCATTGAAGGAATGTGACTGTATGGCCCATAATAATTGGAACCGTCGCGAATGATTTTCCGGGTCTTGTAGATACGCGGAAAATACTCGTTGCTGACGCAGATGGAAGGGTAGGTCTTGTCGTCTTTCAGTAGGACGTTGTAGCGAGGCTTGTATTTCTTGATAAGGTTGTTCTCCAACAACAGGGCATCCTCCTCCGTATTGACCACAATGTAACGGATGTCCGCAATCTTGGATACCAGCATCCGTGTCTTGGCCGACTGATGGTCTTTCGAAAAATAAGAGTACACACGCCGCTTCAGGTTCTTGGCCTTTCCTACATAGATGATGACTCCCTCTTTGTTCAAATACTGGTATATGCCCGGTCCTTCCGGAAGGTTTAATACAATTCCCTTCAGGTATTCGCTGGTATTTTCTTTCTTTTCTACCTCTTCCATGGTTGCTTTCTTCAGGTTGAAAAGCAGCCTTCCCTGCAGGGGCTTTTCGCTCCTTGCAAAGAAGGCTGCTTGAATTCTTTTCTATTAAAACGGAAACTGTTTACAGCTTCAGCAAGGTGGTTACTTCTACGTTCTCATCGAAAGCTTTCCGGCCGTTCAGACCTTCCAATTCGATGACGAAGTTAACATACGCTTGCTTTACCCCGCAGCGTTTCACCAGTCGGTGAGCAGCCGCCATGGTTCCTCCCGTAGCCAGCAGGTCATCGTGCAACAGCACAACGTCCTCTGGACTGATGGCATCTTTATGAAGCTGGATGGTGTCGGTGCCATACTCCTTGGCGTAGGTTTCTTCTATCACTTCAGCGGGAAGCTTACCGGGCTTACGGGCCATGATGAAGCCTGCCCCCAGACGGGCCGCCAAGGCACCTCCCAGGATGAATCCTCTTGACTCGATTCCCACGACTTTTGTGATGCCTTTGTCCTTGTACATCTCGTAGAGTTCGTCAATCATGCCCTGTAAACATTCAGGGTTTTTGAAGAGGGTTGTGACATCGTAGAACAAGATGCCTGGTTTCGGAAAGTCGGGGATTTCCCGGAGGTTTTTCTTTAATGTTTCTTTGTTCATATCCAGTATTTTATATGTAATCCTTAAATGAATTGTTTCACGTGAAACATGGTTTGTTTAGCGCCCCAGCAGCACGAGCAGTACATTGATGTCGCTGGGAGAGACACCTGGAATACGGCTGGCCTGTGCCAGGGTTTCCGGGTCTATCTTCACGAGCTTCTGGCGTGCTTCAGTTGAGAGGGACTGCAGGTTTTCGTAGTCGAACTTACCCTTGATGCGGATGGACTCCAACCGATGAATCTTGTCGGCGATGGTCCGTTCGCGGTCGATGTAGCCTTTGTACTTGATGCGGATTTCGGCGGCCTCTATCACCTCTTCCTTGCGGTCGTCAAGCTTATCCAGCTCGGCTTGGAAGGCAGGGATGTGTGGGGCAATATTTTCGATGGTAATCTGCGGGCGGCTGATTAAATCCACCAGCTTACATCCGTGGGTGAGCTGGGCGGTGCCCAGATTTTCCAGCGCGTGGTTTATCCTGTCGGCTTTGACCGAGAAATTATTGACGAAGCTGACCAGGTGGTCGATGGCTTCCCGTTTCTTTTGGAAGATGGCGTAACGGTCTTCCTTCACCAATCCCAGCTGGTAGGCCCGTTCCGTCAGTCGCATGTCGGCATCGTCCTGTCGGAGCAGGATACGGTATTCGGCTCTCGACGTAAACATACGGTACGGTTCGTCCACTCCCTTCGTCACCAGGTCGTCAATCAGTACGCCGATGTAGGCTTCATCGCGTCCCAAGATGAAAGGCTCTCCGCCGTGGCAGTTCAAGTGGGCGTTGATGCCGGCAATGATTCCCTGGCCGCCCGCTTCTTCGTATCCGGTCGTTCCGTTCACCTGTCCGGCAAAGAACAGGTTCTTCACGACCTTTGATTCTAGTGTATGCTTCAGCTGGGTCGGGTCGAAGTAATCGTATTCGATGGCATATCCCGGACGGTACACCACCAGGTCTTTGAAGCACGGAATCTTCTTCAATGCTTCCAGTTGAATCTCCATTGGCAGGGAAGAAGAGAATCCGTTCAGGTAAAGTTCGCGGGTAGTTTCCCCTTCCGGCTCCAGGAAAAGCTGGTGCTGCGGTTTGTCGGGAAACGTCACGATTTTAGTTTCGATGCTCGGACAGTAACGCGGTCCGATGCTCTTGATTTGTCCGTTGAAAAGGGGAGAGTCGGCCAATCCTTTCCGCAGAGTGGCATGTACTTCCTCGTTGGTGAAGCACGTCCAGCACTGCAGCTGTTTCAGGTGGCGCGGTTCGCTGATGAACGAAAAACGGTGGAAATCGTTTTCTCCATCCTGCGTATCCATCAGGTCGAAGTGGACGCTCTTTCCGTCGATACGTACCGGTGTACCCGTCTTCATTCGTCCGGCCGTGATGCCGTGCCGAGTGATGGATTCGGTGAGATGGTAGGAGGCCGGTTCCGCGCAGCGTCCGCCCGCCAGCATCTTGTGTCCGATGTGCATCAGTCCGTTCAGGAATGTACCCGCAGTGAGTACGATACATTTGGCATGGAACGTCACGCCCCAGCAAGTCACCAGTCCTGTCACTTCTCCGTTTTCTACCAGCAATTCCTCCACGGTGTCCTGCCAGATATGCAGGTTTGGCAGATTTTCGAGCACCTCTCTCCAGGCCCAGATAAATTTGCCACGGTCGCATTGCGCACGCGGACTCCACATGGCCGGACCCTTGGAACGGTTCAGCATGCGGAACTGGATAGCCGTCTTGTCGGTCACCAGTCCCATGTATCCTCCCAGGGCATCAATCTCTCTGACGATTTGTCCCTTGGCGATACCTCCGACCGCCGGGTTACAGCTCATCTGCCCGATTTTGTTCATGTCCATGGTAATCAGGCAGGTCTTTGAGCCCAGATTGGCTGCAGCTGCTGCTGCCTCACATCCGGCATGACCGGCACCGATTACGATTACATCATACTTAAAATCCATTCGTTTTTATGTTTTTATTTCTTCTGCAAAAATACGAATTACATGAAATCTTTCCGCATTTCCAGGGCCTTGTTTTCGGCGGCTTCCATGATTTCGCGTTCGCCGGGGCCCTTGTCGTTGATACCGCACAGGTGCAGGATGCCGTGGATGATGACGCGGAAAAGTTCCGTTTCATACGGGGCCTCAAACTGCACGGCGTTGGTCCGTACGGTGTCCAGGCTGATGAACAAATCGCCCGACAACCGTTTTCCTTCGCAGTAGTCGAAGGTGATGATATCCGTATAATAATCGTGTTGCAGGTATTGTCGGTTCACCTCCAGAATCTTTTCGTCCGAGCAGAATATGTAGGCAATTTCGCCCACTCTTTTTCCGTAGCTTTCCGCTACGGCTTTGATCCATGCGGTGGTTTCACGCTGCTTGATGGCGGGCATTTCCACGCCTTCGGTTTGATAACTGATCATAATGGTATGTTAATTGAAAAATAAATATCCGATAAAGATGGCAGCCAGTACACCGGCAAAGTCGGCAATCAGGCCGCAGGGGACGGCATGCCGGGTGCGGGTCACACTCACACTGCCAAAGTAGACAGCCAGGATGTAGAACGTGGTATCGGTGGAACCTTGGAAAATGCAGGCCAGTCGTCCTACGAACGAATCGGCCCCGTACGTGGTCATGGCATCTACCATCAGGCCGCGGGCCCCGCTTCCACTCAACGGCTTCATCAAGGCAGTAGGCAAGGCCCCCACGAACTGGTCGTCCAGTCCGCAGCTTCTCACCAGTGTGGCGATGCCCTGTATCAGAAAGTCCATGGCTCCTGAAGCCCGGAACACGCCGATGGCTACCAGAATGGCCACCAGATACGGGATGATTCTCACGGCAGTGGAGAAACCTTCCTTGGCTCCTTCCACGAACGCATCATAAACATTGACCTTTTTCCGTACGCCAGCCACGATGAAACCGATGATAATCAGAAAAAGGAAGACATTGGCAAAAGTGGTAGAGTAGAGGTCGATTTGTTGTCGGGTGAGCAGGTGGAAAAAATAGATGATACCTGCGATGAAAAGGCTGGCTCCTCCCAGAAACAGAAGGATGGTGCGGTTCAGCAGATTGATACGTTGATACGCGCTGACCGCAAGGATACCGGCCAGAGTCGAGAAGAACGTGGCCAGCAGGATAGGCACAAACACGTCGGTGGGTTGAGCCGCTCCCAGCTGTGCCCGATACACCATGATACTGATAGGAATCAGGGTCAGGCCCGAAGTGTTCAGCACCAGAAACATAATCATCGGATTGCTGGCCGTATCTTTCCGCGGGTTCAGTTCCTGCAGTCCCTCCATGGCTTTCAGACCGAGCGGCGTGGCCGCATTGTCCAGTCCCAGCATGTTGGCCGCCAGGTTCATGAAAATACTGCCCGTCACCGGATGTCCTTTCGGAATGTCCGGGAACAGTTTGGAGAACAGCGGGCTAAGCAGTCGGGCAAAAAGCTGGATCACGCCTCCCTTTTCACCAATTTTCATGATGCCGAGCCAAAGCGAAAGCACGCCGGTCAGTCCCAAAGAAATCTCGAAAGCCGTCTTTGACGAGTCGAAAGTAGAGTTGATGATTGCTGGAAAAACCGCTGTGTCGCCAAAGCCCAGTTTCACGAGGGCCACCCCGAAAGCCAGCAGAAAGAATGCAATCCAGATGTAGTTTAATGCCATTTTCTGTCTAAATATAATTCATGATTAATCTGTGTTACAAAAGTATATATTTTCTTTGTCACTACCTTCACCTTCTTTGAAAACATATAACTTTGTGTGTATGAAAAGTTTTCCGTCGCGTTACATACGTTGGGCCGTAGAAGCCCTTTTGCTGGTAGTGGTTATCCTTTGCCGTTATTGGCCGACGGCGGGCGAGGTATATGCCCGCTACGTCTATCCCGTGCTGTCTGCCGTGTTGTCCGCTTTGGTAGCATGGATTCCGTTCTCGGTGGAGGAATGGTTGGTCATCGCTTTCGCCCTCCTTTTCATGGGCTTGCCGTTCTGGGCCCGTCGCCGCAGAAAAGGTTGGAGATGGGCGTTGCGTGCCGAAGTGGAGTGCGCGGTAATCTGTTACCTTTGGTTTTATTGGGGATGGGGAATCAACTATTTCCGGAAAGATTTCTTTGTCCGTTCCTCTACCGAACCGGTAACTTATGTAGCAGCCGATTTCCACCGTTTTCTGGTTGCCTATACTGATTCCTTGAATGCTTCGTATACGGTGAGTGCGTTTCCTGCTTCCACAGAAATCGAAGAGGAAGTGAAGCAGCTGTACGCACAGGTCCCTTCCCGTTTCGGACTTTCCAGTCCTCGCAGCTACCAGCATCCCAAGCCAGTTGCCTTCAATGCCCTTTACTCCGGCGTGGGGGTACTAGGTTATATGGGACCTTTCTTCTCCGAGTCGCAGTTGAATAGTGAACTGCTTCCTTTGCAATGGCCCTTCACCTACGCCCATGAATACGCCCATTTGCTCGGGGTGAGCAGTGAAGCCGAAGCGAATTTCTGGGCCTATCAGATTTGCATCCGTTCCCAGTCGCCGTCGGTCCGTTATGCCGGTTATTTCGGCTTGCTGCCCTATGTCCTCTCGAATGCTGTCGGTTTGCTGGACGAAGAGGCTTATCAGCAGTTGTGCCGTTCCATCCGTCCGGAGGTGTGGCAGGCCCTTCGGGAAAAGGAAACCTATTGGGATTCGAAGTACAGCCCGTGGGTAGGACGGTTGCAGGCGCAGATTTATGAATGGTACCTGAAAGGCAATCAGATTTCGTCCGGCCAGAAAAATTATGGAGAAGTTATCTCTATGGTCTTGTCTTTGCCGTCAGGCTGGTGGCGGTGAACTTGCGAGAATGTGAAAATTGTGGTCGTCTGTCCGGAAAGAGATGAATTTTGAAGTCTCGCGAGGGAAAGATAGCTTATTTTCTTGTAAAACAATAAATTGCGGAGAATTGGGTTTCACCAATCTGGAAGGAGGGTGTAAAGAAATCTTAAAATCCGACTTTTCAACAAGCCGCAGAGAGCGGTGTCCATTTTCCTCCACCATCGCTTAAAGTGTGAAAATCAGTAAATAGACCGCTTTTTCAGAGAAAAAGCATTATCTTTACAGCCTTAATTTTTCTAAACTCACAGCGAACGAAAGAAAATTATACCACAATGACTATCACGATTCAGAAAGTTAAGACGAAAGAAGAACTGAAGAAGTTCATACGTTTCAATTACGAACTTTATAAAAACAATCCTTATTCGGTTCCCGATTTGTACGATGATATGCTCAACACTTTCAATCCGAAAAAAAATGCTGCGTTTGAGTTTTGTGAAGCCGATTATTTTCTTGCCTATCGGGGCGATGAAATTGTAGGGCGAGTGGCAGCCATCATCAACCACCGGGCCAATGATACGTGGCACAAGAAAGAAGTCCGCTTCGGCTGGATTGATTTCATTGATGAAGAAGAAGTGTCGGCTGCCTTGCTCGATGCCGTGGCCAAATGGGGGAAGGAGCGAGGAATGGAAGCCATGGTGGGACCGCTGGGGTTTACCGACATGGATGCCGAAGGTATGCTGGTGGAAGGGTTCGACCAGTTGGGTACGATGGCTACCATCTATAACTATTCTTACTATTCCGAACACATGGAACAGCTGGGCTTCGAGAAAGAAGCCGACTGGGTGGAATACAAGCTCACTGTGCCGCACCAGCTTCCCGAAAAGTTCGTACGTATCTCGGAAATCATCCTGCAGAAATACAAGCTGAAAATCAAGAAGCTCAAACGGAGCGAAATCAAGAAAGGAAATTACGGACAGAAAATATTCGACCTGATTAATGAAGCTTACGCACCTTTGTATGGTTATTCGCAGATGACGCAGGGACAGATTGACCAGTATGTCAAGATGTATCTTCCCCTCATTGATTTGCGGATGGTGTCGTTGGTGGAAGATGAAGAAGGCAATCTGGTAGCGGTGGGTATCGCCATGCCTTCGTTGTCGGTTGCCTTGCAGAAAGCCAAGGGAAAGATGTTGCCTTTCGGCTGGTATCATTTGCTGAAAGCTCTGTTCATTAAGCGTCCCCGTATTCTCGACCTGCTGCTGGTAGGTGTGAAGCCCGAATACCAGAGCAAGGGAGTCAATGCCCTGCTGTTCTACGATCTGGTGCCTATCTTCCAGCAAATGGGATTTGAGTACGGCGAGAGTAATCCGGAACTGGAACTCAATAAGAAAGTACAGGCACAGTGGAGTGCCTTCGAATCCGTGCAGCACAAGCGCCGCCGGGCTTACAAGAAAATGATTTAATGCCAAAAAGGGGATATATCTATGGAGGAAATTAACGAACACACCGTTTCTTCCGCCAACTATACGGAAGAGAACATTCGCCACCTGAGCGACATGGAGCATGTGCGTACCCGTCCCGGTATGTATATCGGACGACTGGGTGACGGTTCGCAGGCCGAAGATGGCATCTATGTGCTGCTCAAGGAAGTGGTGGACAACAGCATCGACGAGTTCAAGATGGGAGCCGGAAAACGTATCGAGATTCAGCTGGAAGACAACCTTCGTGTGTCCGTGCGCGACTATGGCCGAGGCATCCCTTTGGGAAGTCTGGTCGATGCCGTCTCCATGCTGAACACCGGAGGTAAGTACGACACCAAGGCCTTCAAGAAAAGTGTGGGACTGAACGGAGTAGGTGCCAAGGCGGTCAATGCCCTGAGTTCCCGTTTTGTGGCCTGGAGTGTCCGCGACGGACAGATGCGCAAGGCTGTTTTCGAACGTGGGGAACTGATTAGTGACGAGACCTGCGCCACCGACGAGGAAAACGGTACCTATATCTTCTTTGAACCCGACGATACCCTGTTCCTGAACTACCGCTTCCGTCCAGAGTTCATCGAGACCATGCTCCGTAACTATACCTATTTAAATACGGGCTTGTCCATTTACTATAACGGTCATCGCATTATAAGCCGTAACGGACTGGAAGATTTGCTGAACGACAACATGACGGCGCCGGGGCTGTATCCCATCGTACACCTCACGGGCGAGGACATCGAGATTGCCTTCACCCACAGCGCCCAGTACGGCGAAGAATACTATTCCTTTGTCAACGGACAGCACACCACCCAAGGAGGAACCCATCAGAGTGCCTTCAAGGAACACATTGCCCGTACCATCAAGGAGTTCTACGGAAAGAACCTCGAATACCAGGACATCCGTAACGGACTGGTAGCCGCCATTGCCATCAACGTGATTGAGCCTACCTTCGAGAGCCAGACCAAAATCAAGCTCGGGTCGCTTACCATGGCTCCCGAGAAAGATTCCGAAGGCAACCCTTATCCGCTTTCGGGCGTCAGTGTGAACAAGTTTGTGGGCGATTTCGTGAAGGAGCAGGTGGACAACTACCTCCACAAGCATCCCGACGTGGCCGAAATCCTGTTGCAGAAAATCCAGGAATCCGAAAAAGAGCGCAAGGCCATTGCCGGCGTGACGAAGATTGCCCGTGAACGTGCCAAGAAAGCCAACCTGCACAACCGTAAGCTGCGCGATTGCCGCATCCATCTCAATGACCAGAAAGGTGGTAAGAAAGACGATGAAGACGACCCTCGTCTGGAAAGTTCCATCTTCATCACCGAGGGAGATTCGGCCAGCGGTTCCATCACGAAGAGCCGCGATGTCAACACCCAGGCCGTGTTCAGCTTGCGCGGTAAACCGTTGAATTCGTTCGGCCTCACCAAGAAGGTGGTCTACGAGAACGAGGAGTTCAACCTTCTGCAGGCAGCCCTGAACATCGAAGACGGGCTCGACGGTCTCCGATATAATAAGGTAATCGTAGCCACCGATGCCGATGTGGACGGTATGCACATCCGCCTGCTGATGATAACCTTCTTCCTTCAGTTCTTCCCCGACCTGATAAAGAAAGGCCATGTCTATATTTTACAGACCCCGCTGTTCCGCGTGCGCAACCGTAAGAAAGGGGTTTACGAAACCATCTACTGCTATTCGGACGAGGAGCGCCTGGCAGCCATTGAGAAACTGAGCCCCAATCCGGAAATCACCCGATTCAAGGGACTGGGAGAAATTTCGCCCGACGAGTTCCGCCATTTCATCGGCAAGGACATGCGTCTGGAACAGGTCACCCTCCGCAAGACCGATGCCGTGAAGGAACTGCTGGAGTTCTATATGGGCAAGAACACCATGGAACGTCAGAACTTCATTATCGACAATCTGGTGGTGGAAGAAGACCTGATTAAGAATGAAGAATGAAAATGAATAATTAATAACTGCCAGTCATCAGTGATGAAAAAAGCAATATTCCCGGGCACGTTCGACCCGTTTACCATCGGCCACTATTCCGTGGTGAAGCGTGCCCTGACCTTTATGGATGAAATCATTATCGGCATCGGAGTGAACGACAAGAAGAAAACCTGGTTCCCCACCGAACGCCGTGTGGAGATGATCCGGAAACTCTATGCCGATGAACCCCGTATCAGCGTCGAGGCATACGACAATCTGACGGTGGATTTTGCCCGCGAACGGGGAGCCGGATTCATTATCCGCGGCATCCGTACCGTACACGATTTTGAATACGAAGAAACCATTGCCGACATCAACCGCAAGCTGGCCGGCGTGGAAACCATCCTGCTCTTTACCGAGCCGGAACTGACTGCCATCAGCTCCACCATCGTGCGTGAACTGCTGCAGTATGGCAAGGACGTGTCGGCGTTCCTGCCCGAAGGAATGGAAATAGACGAAAAATAAAACTTTCAACACATGAAAATCAGAAAACACGTATGGATGTTCTTCTGCGGACTGGCTGTCTGTACGGCCCTGTCGGCACAGAACAAACTCCTCGATTCTCCCTCGCGCAAGTTGCAGCTGGCAGAATTTGCCATCTCCAACCTGTATGTCGACAAGGTGGACGAAGACAAACTGGTGGAAACCGCCATTGTCAGCATGCTTGAAGAGCTCGACCCGCACTCCACTTATTCCGACCCGGAGGAAGTGAAGCGCCTCAATGAACCTTTGCAAGGAAATTTCGACGGTATCGGCATCCAGTTCAATATGGCTACCGATACTTTGTTTGTCATCCAGCCTGTGTCGGGCGGGCCTTCCGAGAAAGTCGGTATCCTGGCCGGCGACCGCATCATCGAAGTGAACGACACCGTGATTGCCGGTGTGAAGATGAACACCGACGAGGTGATGCGCCGTCTGCGCGGACCGAAAGGTTCCACAGTGAAGGTGAAAGTGCTGCGTGCCGGCGTCAAGGAACTCCTGCCGTTCACCATCAAGCGCGACAAGATTCCCGTGTACAGCCTCGATGCTTCCTATATGGTGGAAGGACAGATTGGCTATATCCGAGTGAACCGTTTTGCCGCCACTACCGCCAAGGAATTCACGGATGCCCTCCATAAATTGCAGAAGCAGGGCATGAAAGACCTGATACTCGACTTGCAGGGCAACGGCGGCGGTTACCTGAATGCGGCCATCAGCCTGTGCGACCAGATACTGGGCGAAAAGGAACTCATTGTCTATACCGAAGGCCGCCGCAATCCGCGTGCGGAATTTGAAGCCAAGGGCGACGGCGATTTCCAGCAAGGTCGTCTGGTGGTGCTCGTCGATGAATATTCGGCTTCGGCCAGCGAGATTGTCACCGGAGCCATTCAGGACTGGGACCGCGGTATCGTAGTCGGTCGCCGCACCTTCGGAAAAGGACTGGTGCAGCGTCCCATCGACCTGCCCGACGGCTCCATGATTCGTCTGACGGTGGCCCGTTACTATACTCCTTCGGGCCGTTGCATCCAGAAGCCCTACGAAAGTATTGAAAAATACAACCAGGATTTGATTGACCGCTACAACCGGGGTGAAATGATGAGTGCCGACAGCATCCACTTCCCTGATTCGCTCAAGGCCAAGACCCTGAAGCTGGGACGCACCGTGTATGGCGGCGGAGGTATCATGCCCGACTATTTCGTGCCCATCGACACTACGATGTACACCGATTATTATCTGTCTCTCCGCGACAAAGGAGCCATGGTGAAGCTGAACATCCAGCTCATCGACCGTCACCGGAAAGAATGGCTCAAGCAATATAAGACTTTCGACCGTTTCAACCGCGAGTTTGAGGTGACGAAGGAGATGCTCGACGAGCTGGTGGCACAGGGCACTTCGCTGGGAGTGACCTACAATGAGGCCCAGTTCCAGACCGCACTGCCGCTGGTAAAGACCCAGTTGAAAGCCCTGCTGGCCCGCGACATCTGGGATATGAGCGAATACTTCCAGGTGATTAACACGCTGAACGACAGCATGAAAAAGGCCGTGGAACTGTTGCGTGAGCCCGGCATGAATTTCCCCAAAAGATAACCCTCGAAAAACGTCCTTGCGTTTGCGGAAAAACGCAAGGACGTTTTCATTAAAACGCAAGTGCGTTTGGATCAAAACTCTTCGGCGTTTTGTTTCAAACGCACTTGCGTTTTTTTGTGCCCCGAATCCGCCGGCCGATTACAGAATTTTTTCCATAATCTGTTGTATTATCTGAATAAATCTTCTAATTTTGCATCATAATTTGGACCGTGAAGTGCGAAATTATAGTTCTAACAATTAAATAATTTAAATTCAATCATTTATGTGGTTAAGTAATTCATCTATTGGAAGGAAAGTGGTGATGAGCGTCACAGGTATCGCCCTTGTCCTGTTTCTGACATTTCACATGGCGATGAACCTTGTTGCATTGTTCTCGGGCGAGGCATACAACATGGTTTGTGAGTTCCTCGGCGCTAACTGGTATGCACTGGTAGCTACTGTCGGACTGGCTGCCCTGTTTGTAATTCACATCATCTACGCTTTCTGGCTGACGATGCTGAACCGTGCCGCACGCGGTCACGAACGTTATGCAGTGACAGCAAAACCGAAAAACGTGGAATGGGCATCTCAGAACATGCTGGTGCTGGGTATCATCGTGATTCTGGGTCTGGCACTTCACTTTGTGAACTTCTGGAGCAAAATGCAGTTCGCTGAAATCGTGGGCAACCCGATGCTGGGAGGTCTTCATGCAGCCGACGGTTATGGCTACATCCTGCAGACATTCTCTAATCCGGTGTTCTTTGTACTGTACATCATCTGGCTGATTGCCTTGTGGTTCCATTTGACTCACGGATTCTGGAGCGCCATGCAGACGCTGGGTTGGAACAACACCATCTGGATTAACCGCTGGAAATGCATCTCAAACATCTATTCTACCATCATCGTACTGGGTTTCATGCTGGTAGCTGTAGTGTTCTTCCTGAAGAGCCTGATGGGTTGCGGTGCTTGCTAATTTAAGTGTAACTGATTAAATTGAAAAAACATTATGACTAAGATACTTGATTCTAAGATTCCTGAAGGCCCGATAGCTGAGAAATGGACCAATTATAAAGCTCACCAGAAACTGGTGAACCCGGCTAACAAACGTCGTCTGGACATCATCGTAGTAGGTACAGGTTTGGCAGGTGCTTCTGCAGCTGCTTCTCTGGGTGAAATGGGATTCCGCGTATTCAACTTCTGTATTCAGGACTCTCCGCGTCGTGCACACTCTATTGCTGCACAGGGAGGTATCAACGCGGCCAAGAATTACCAGAACGACGGTGACTCTGTATATCGTCTGTTCTATGATACAGTGAAAGGTGGTGACTACCGTGCACGTGAAGCCAACGTATACCGTCTGGCTGAAGTGTCAAACAACATCATTGACCAGTGCGTGGCACAGGGTGTTCCTTTCGCTCGTGAATACGGCGGTACACTGGCCAACCGTTCATTCGGTGGTGCACAGGTATCTCGTACTTTCTACGCCAAAGGTCAGACAGGTCAGCAGCTGTTGCTGGGTGCTTATTCTGCATTGAGCCGTCAGGTAGGTGCAGGTACCGTAAAACTGTACACCCGTTATGAAATGGAAGACATCGTCATCGTAGACGGTCGTGCACGCGGTATCATTGCCAAGAACCTGGTAACTGGTAAGCTGGAACGTTTCGCTGCCCATGCAGTGGTAATCGCTACCGGTGGTTACGGTAACACTTACTTCCTGTCTACCAACGCCATGGCTTGTAACTGTACAGCTGCCATGTCTTGCTACCGTAAAGGTGCCTTGTTTGCCAACCCGGCTTACGTGCAGATTCACCCGACCTGTATCCCGGTACACGGTGACAAGCAGTCTAAGCTGACTTTGATGTCTGAATCTCTGCGTAACGACGGTCGTATCTGGGTTCCGAAGAAACTGGAAGACGCCAAAGCTTTGCAGGCTGGCACGATGAAGCCGACAGACATTCCTGAAGAAGACCGTGACTACTATCTGGAACGTCGTTATCCGGCATTCGGTAACCTGGTTCCGCGTGACGTAGCTTCACGTGCTGCCAAGGAACGTTGCGACCATGGCTTTGGTGTGAACAACACCGGTCTGGCTGTTTATCTGGACTTCTCTGAATGTATCGAACGTCTGGGCTTGGATGTAGTTCGTCAGCGTTACGGTAACCTCTTCGATATGTACGAAGAAATCACTGACGTCAATCCGGGTGAAGTAGGAAAAGAAATCAACGGTGTGAAATACTATAACCCGATGATGATTTATCCGGCTATCCACTACACAATGGGTGGTATCTGGGTAGACTACGAACTGCAGACTACCATCAAGGGTCTGTTCGCCATCGGTGAATGTAACTTCTCTGACCACGGTGCTAACCGTCTGGGTGCATCTGCATTGATGCAGGGTCTGGCCGACGGTTACTTCGTATTGCCTTACACTATCCAGAACTACCTGGCCGACCAGATTACTGTACCTCGTTTCTCTACCGACCTGCCGGAATTTGCAGAAGCAGAAAAGGCTGTTCAGGACAAGATTGACCACCTGATGAACATCAAGGGTAAGAAGTCAGTCGATTCTATCCACAAGGAACTGGGTCGTGTGATGTGGGAATACGTCGGAATGGGACGTACGGCAGAAGGCTTGAAGACCGGTCTGGCCAAGTTGAAAGAAATCCGTAAGGAATTCGAAACCGAACTGTTCATCCCGGGTTCTAAGGAAGGCATGAACATCGAGCTGGACAAGGCTATCCGTCTGAACGACTTCATCACAATGGGTGAACTGATTGCTTACGACGCATTGAACCGTAACGAGTCTTGCGGTGGTCACTTCCGTGAAGAATACCAGACAGAAGAAGGCGAAGCAAAACGTGACGACGAACACTTCTTCTACGTAGCTTGCTGGGAATACCAGGGAAGCGACGACAAGGCTCCGGTATTGTACAAAGAACCGCTGGTTTACGAAGCTATCAAAGTACAGACTCGTAACTACAAGAGCTAATCAGTGAAGTTAAACAATTAAAGAATCTAAGTAAAATGGATAAAAATATATCATTTACGCTGAAAATTTGGCGTCAGAACGGACCTAAGGATAAAGGTCATTTCGATACATTCCAGATGAAAGATATCCCGGGCGATACTTCTTTCCTGGAAATGCTGGATATCTTGAATGAACAGCTGATTGAAGAAGGAAAAGAACCGATTGTATTCGACCACGACTGTCGTGAAGGTATCTGCGGTATGTGTTCTTTGTATATCAACGGACATCCTCACGGACCTGCTACGGGTGCTACTACCTGTCAGATTTACATGCGTCGTTTCCACGACGGCGATGTCATCACGGTTGAACCATGGCGTTCTGCCGGTTTCCCGGTTATCAAGGACCTGATGGTAGACCGTTCGGCATACGACAAAATCATGCAGGCCGGTGGTTTCATCAGCGTGCGTACAGGCGCTCCTCAGGACGCCAACGCCATCCTGATTCCGAAGCCGGTAGCCGACGAAGCCATGGATGCAGCCACTTGCATCGGTTGCGGTGCCTGCGTGGCAGCTTGTAAGAACGGTTCAGCCATGCTGTTCGTTTCTGCCAAGGTGAGCCAGTTGAACCTGTTGCCTCAGGGTAAGCCGGAAGCTTTGCGCCGTGCAAAGGCCATGATTGCCAAGATGGACGAACTGGGCTTCGGTAACTGTACGAACACTCGTGCCTGCGAAGCTGAATGCCCGAAATGTGTCTCTATCAGCAACATTGCCCGTTTGAACCGCGATTTCATCAAGGCCAAACTGAAAGACTAATTGTCAATTATTTCTGAATAAAACCCAGATTCGCCCCGGAGCAGAGATTGTTTCGGGGCGAATTGTTTCTATATTGCTAAAGATTTTTAAAAAGCTGAAAATCAACGGGTGAATATTTGCATAGAATGAGTGTTATTCATACATTTGTCACGTGATTTTTTTCATAGTATTAGATTTAAGGTTAACAAGGTTGGGAGAAAGCGTTCTCCCATTTTTTTTACCCTTTTTTTGGTAGAGAATGAAAAAAAATTGGTATTTTAGAATCAGCTTTATATAAAGTTGGGGGATTATGAAGCGGTTTATAGTATGTATCTGGTTTGGTTGGATTGTATCTTTCCTTTATGGGGCATCGGTATCTTTCGATGATATGGCAGAAGGATTGCCTACGACCCTGTAGGTGCTCTTGCTGCGCTGGACAGTCTGGAGACCGGTTCGGCTTGTTCTTCCTATCAGGTGGATTATCTGCGGGCTTTGTCCTATCACACTCAGTCGCAGTATTACATGGCAGTGTATTATGTCCGTCGTGCATTCGTCAGCGAAGGCATGCAGCAAGATTCTATATTGGTTCCGTATGCGTATATGCTGTGGGCCAAGTCGTCCATTCTCTCCTTTCAGCTGAAAGAAGCGGCCAAAGTGATTGCGGCAGGGAAAAACTATGCCTTGCAGCATCATAATTTGGGTCTGAGGGCCAATATGCTGCAAATGGAAGGCGACCTTTACCGCAAGATGGGACTTCTGTCTAAAAGCTATGAATGCGTCATGAAGGCTATGGCACTGTTGTCGGGGGCCAAGGCACAGGAAGATTATCTCCTGCTTTCCAACAGTATGGGCTACCTGATGCTTTATTACATAAATGATAACCGGTTGCAGAAGGCCTGGGAAATAGGTCTGCGGCGGGAAGAAGTCCTTGCCGCGTGGGAAAAGTGCCTGACTGAAGATGCGCATGTGCTGGACCGTCATAAAGGTTTTTTCTACAGTAAGATGGCCTATCTGGCTTATAAGCTGAAAAAAAGGGGGCTGTCTGATGCTTATGCCGGAAAATTCTATGCAACCAATTTCTCCAAGACCCAGGCAGGCTTGCTCGAAATGAACGATTATCTGCTGAAGATAGGCCATTATGAGGAGGTATTGCACCACAATGAGGATTATCTGAACCAAGTGAATGAAGCAGACTCCCTGAACCTCATCCGTCTTCGTACGCTTGCGCAGAGCAGCCAGGCATACCGCGCGTTGGGGGATTACGTGCATGCTTACCTCACGATGCTTCAGGTACATCAGATTTCCCAGCAGATGGCTACCAGCCGCGAGCGCAGCCAGATACTCCAGCTGGCAGATGTGACGGAGGCTGCGGCCCGTGAATATCAGCTGAAGAAGGCCGATTATCACCTGGAAGTCCAGCATAACTTTATTTGGGGGCTGCTGGCCGTGATGCTGGTTTTACTGGTATTGCTTGGCGCGCTTTGGCGGGCTTTGTTCGTGATTCGCCGGAAGAACCGGAAAATGGCCGAGCTGGTGCTGAAGTTGGACAATCAGCGGGAGGAAAGCTTTTGCGTGGAAAAGGGGCAGAAGAGAGAAGAGGAGAAGGGGACAGATGAACAGCTGTTTTTCAATTTCGATCGCCAGGTGAAGGAGCAGCGGCTGTATTTGAACTATCAGCTGGGGCGCGATGATTATGCCCAGCTGATGGGAGTGGACCGCAACCGTTTTGCCGCCATATTGAAGAAATTCACTTCCCACAATCTGAGTTCTTATCTCAACGAGCTTCGTTTGGAATATTCAGTCACCCTGTTTCGGGAGCATCCCGACTGGTCAATCAATAAGGTGGCGGAAGAAAGCGCGCTTCCCCGTACTTCTACCTTCTACCGGCTGTTTAAAGACAAGTATGGCATCAGTCCCAACAGTTTCCGGAAAACCCTGGACTGATGATTTCGGCATACGCAAATCATGCATGCGTAGATTATTTGAATTGTCGTTTGTGCTATTTTCTTCTATTCTCATTTTTCGGCAGATTTCTTGACAAAATGGGAATCTTTTTTGATAATATGAGAAGTTTTCACTTTATGCCATCTTCCATTTCTATATATCTTTGTAATCGAAATGTTAAAGATAATTGAAACTATGGAAAGAGTTTTCAGGGTAGATGCATAATTCTACCAGGGGATAAAAGCTTTTCTGATAAAAATTAGTGAACATTTGTTTTTATTCTTATAGAATAATATATGTTAGGGTTTTAAACAAGTGAGTAACGCAAAGTTAAAAGAAAAAGGCTATGAAAAAAACACTTGTATGGATATTTTGTGTGTTTGTATGCGTATCGGTATCCGCTCAAAAAATAGCTGTGAAAACGAACATGCTTTATGATGTAACTACCACGTTAAATCTTGGTGTAGAGTTTAGCGTGGCACCGAAGTGGACTATCGACGTGTCGGGTAACTATAATCCTTTTAATTTGGGTAATGACAAGAAGATGAAACACTGGCTGGTGCAGCCTGAAGCGCGTTACTGGTTCTGTGAGGCTTTCAACGGACATTTTCTGGCACTTCATGCATTGGGCGGACAGTTTAATGTCGCCGATATGGATTTAGGCATTTTCCCTTCTTTTAAGGACTATCGTTATCAAGGCAGCATGTACGGAGCCGGTATCGGCTACGGTTACCAGTTCGTGCTTTCCAAACATTGGAACTTGGGGCTTGAAATTGGTGCCGGATGGATACGTGCCCATTACGACCAGTATGATTGTCCGCATTGCGGGGAATGGCGTGGAAGCGACAAGAAAGACTATTTCGGCCTGACCAAGGCAGCCATATCCTTGATTTACGTAATTAAATGATGGAGGAACGCAGGATGAAAAAATATATTATCTCTCTCGTATTCGTGCTGGCTGCCGGTATTCCCGTTCTGGGCCAGACTTCTTATCTGAGTGAAATAAAGATAGTGAACCGCGAAGTGGCGAAGACAGCCGACCGTCAGGCCCGTGTGAAGATGACGGTGAATCTGGATAATCTGGACATCAAAAAACAGCATTCGCTGCGCGTGGTGCCGGTCATTCTTTCTGCCGACGGCAGTCAGGAACAGGAACTTCCTCCTTTTGTGGTGAACGGCAAAGTGCGCGATAAAGTGCAGCAGCGTACGGAAGCTTTTGAACATATCGATTTCAATCCCGGAGCCGTGGCAAAGATACGCCGTAAGAACGGTGAGGCTCAGACGGTGGATTACGAGGCATCCGTACCCTTCAAACGCTGGATGATTGGAGGTAATCTTCAACTCCGTGCGTATGTGACAGGCTGTGCCCAGTGTAATGACGGTGACGAAACAGCCACTACGGGCGATATTTTCCCACCGATGACTCCGGTTTACTATTCTCCGTTTATCCAGCCAAAGGAAGAGATTGTGAAGCGTCGTTCCGAGACCCGTTCAGCACGCTTACAGTTCCGTCAGGACAGCTATCGCATTGAGCCGAAGTACAAGGGGAACCAGGCAGAACTGGACACCGTGAGCAATTCCATTGCGCTGGTAAAAGATAACGATGACCTGACCATTACGGGGATTTATGTAACGGGTTACGCTTCTCCAGAAGGAACTTTTGCCTATAATATGAAGCTGTCTGAGCGTCGTGCGAAGGCCTTTACGGAATATATGAAAGATGATTTGAAAGCGATTGATCCGCAGCTTTACCACGTGGACTGGAAAGGTGAAGACTGGGTTGGTCTGCGTGAAGAGGTGGTGAAATGTTCCGACCTGCCGAAGCGTGAAGAAGTTTTGGATATCATCGATCATTGCGGGGATGACAAAGATGCCTGCGAAAAACAGTTGAAAGCGTTGGTACCACCGACCATCTATCAGTATTTGCTGAAGGAGTTGTATCCGGCAGTTCGTCGCAACGAATACCGTATAGAATACAATGTGCGTCACTTTACGGTAGAAGAGGGCCGGGAGATGATTAAGTACCATCCGGAGCTGATGAGCGTAAGTGAGATTCAGCAGGTAGCCGACAGCTACGGTAAGGGAAGTCCTGAATATGTGGATTGCCTGGTGAGCGGTGTAAAGGCTTATCCAAGCGATGTGACGGCTGTGAACAATGCTGCACTGGCCCTGATGGAGGCCAACCGTACAGATGAAGCTATCCGTTTGCTGGATAACGCTCCGGCAGAAGGCGAATTGCTGAATATGAAGGGAGTGGTTTATGTCAAGGCTGGCAATCTGGAAAAGGCCGTACAGGCTTTCTCTGAGGCGCAGGCTAAAGGCTATTCTCAAGCAGGGGAGAATCTGACACAACTGAAACAGTATATGGAATATATGGCCGAATGAAATAGGATAGAGAATCATAATCAGAATATGTTTAATTTAATTTTTATTTGCTATGAAATTGTCTAGAAGTTTATTTTTGGCATTTGCGGGCTTGGGTTTGTTCGCATGCTCTAATGAAGATGTGACTGATAACCAGTTTCCTGAAGGATTGGGAGCTGTTACAGTAAAATTAGTAAATCCGTCGTTGAGCCGTGCTATTACAGCTCCAACAGATGGTACTGCGGGTTCTACTACAATTCCTATTGAGGGAGATATTACGGTCTCTTTATATGAAAGTAGTGATTTGACTAAAGTGGCACAAACACTTACAATTAGTGCTGAGGATATAGATTCTAACACAAAATTAACTTTTTGGAATGTGACTTCTCCGGGTAAGATTACTGTTTCTATAAACAATGGTAAAGCTAGTTATTCTGACGTTGCTATTGAGAATGTACAGCAATTGCCGTCAGAGATACCCGCATACGGAGAAACTACTAATTTTACAAAATTGAATCAAACAAGTTCACCGAATCTTGAGAATGATAACGATAACGAGGGTGAAGGTGATAAGACAGAGCAGGGAGCTGAGTCTGGTGATGAAAATAAGACTTATCAATTGTATAGTGCGTCTGTTACAATGGCAATTCCTGTAGCACGTTTGGAGGTTTCTGGCATTACGCATGTGTCACATACAAGTGATGCTTGTGCATATAAGATGTTAACTATTGCTGGGGCTTATATGGATAATCTGTATACAAAGGGTGGAAACTATAATAATAGTATTTATGGGAATGGTAGTGTCCCTCAAGATTATTGCTGGCTAGAAGATCAAACCCCAAGTTTGGGAACTGGAATCACGGCTGTACTTAAGGATGAGATTGAAGGTGATGAAAGTGCTCGCAGTTTCTTAACAGGCACTTGGCCATCCGGAAACGAAGCTTTTGCTTATAATTTCTATGTTGGTGAGTCAAGTCCTATTTTCAAGATTTACTTTGATAAGTCTGAAAGTGCTAATACTCAGAATCCGCTTCCTGCCCCACGTTATGCTATGGTTACTGAGTACACAGATGCTGATGGAGCTCCTGTTACTTTTGAGAATGGTAAGATTTATCGTATAACTAGTGCTGAGTTAACAGATAAGAATATCATTGGTGATGAAGGTGGTAACACTTTGTATGGTGTAACAGTAACTGTAACAGAAGCAACTTGGTCTCTTGTTGATATCAAGGCTAATTGGGAAGAATAATTTTCTTAATTTCTAAAATAAAGTCTAGTGGCTGTAATGCCACTAGACTTCTCTCTCAAAACATACAGATTTTTTAGTTCAGACATAAAATGATGAAGTACATAAAAATAATATTGATGGCACTGCTGGTTCTCGTCCTGCCAAGCAGTTGTATCAAGGAAGACTTTGATGATTGTGATAATGTGACCATCTATTTTCAGTATTTAGCCGATGGTGACACGGACGTATTGTATCAATATATGAAGAAAATAGACCTGTATGTTTTTGATGAGAATGGTCACATTATGGGTGTGGGCCATTACAATGAGGACGATTTAAAAACATTTTCTGTCAAGCCTTCTTTTAAACTTACACCGGGACGGACTTATAAAGTAGTAGCTGTGGGTAATGCTTATGAGCATACGGAAGTCACCAATCTGACAACGGAGACAGAGTTTAATAAGATTTATCTCCAGCATCCGGCATGGGGTAGTGGAGAAGAGGTAGATGGACATGATCACAATTATATAGGTCAAAAAGAATTTCTTATTCCTACCGGAGAGTTTACCGTGTATCGTGATACGGTGACACTTTATAGTGCGCATATCAACGTAGAGGTAGAAATAAATGGGCTTCCTGCACCTGAGAATGTACGTGCAGGAGAGGATATGCCTTATAAGTTAATGTTTGAACAGTCGAATGCACAGACTGATTTTGAAGGAAATGTGAATGAGGCAGATGATGCAAAAGGAACTTGTTATCCTGATTTAATCTATGATTATGAACGTAATTGCTATCGTACAGATAATCTTTGTTTGTTCCGTATGAATAACCCTGAGGGGAGTATTCATGAGTTATATTGTGGACATGAACTGGTTCTGGTCAACGCGCAGACAGGTGAAGAGATGGTACGAGGCGATGTATATAACTATATAAAAGCACACGAGGATGACTTTGATTTGACATTGGAAGAGGCCACTTTGCCAATCTCCATTAATTTTACGGAGACAGTAGTAGAAATCAAGCTTCCTCAATGGTATATAGAAGATATTAAACCGGGCTGGAATTAAAAAGGGAGGATTTGAACATGAGAGAAAAAATAAAAAATTATACTCTTGGAGTTTGCGTGCTCCTTTTGTCTGTGCTGATTCTAGCTTCGTGTACTAGAGAGGACTATGTGGGAGAAAAAGCTTCGGTGACAATGACTTTTCTGGCAAGGGTAGGTAATGATACTGAGATGTCAGAGAATGATTTATTACCCAATGAGAGGATGAAAACCTTACGGGTAATTGTAGTGCGAAATAGCACAAAAGAGGTATTATATAATGTTAAGTATAATACTTTTGATAAGGATGAAAATGGTCGTTGGTATAAGACTATTACCTTTAGTGAGTTAACAGTCAAAAAGGAGGGTGAAGATTTTGTTTTTTATGCAGTTGCTAATGAAGCTGCTTTTGGAGGAATATCCGAAGGAAAAGATATTGATATAACTAAGTTGGATAATCTGATGATAGATTTGACAACTGGTTCTACGGATGAACCTTTATCTATTACAGAAAATGGCATTCCACAAACGAATAAAATGACAGTCAATATTTCACCTACTAGTGATGAATCATTAACCATGCAATTGGAATTTGTGGTAGCAAAAGTGGATTTGACTTTTCATAACACAACTAATGCTCCGCAAGATATTACCGATTTGAGGTTTATTGATATAATGCCTGAGAATACGCAAACTTCGTTGTTAAAGCCTGAGGAAGTGATGGAAGTTGGTGATAGGGATTTAAACTTAGAGAAAATATCTGTGGAGGGGCAGCAAACGGTAACTAAGACTTTTTACATTTATGAGACAAAGGCTTCAGATACAGGTTATCAGTTTTTGGCTAATTGGATAACATCGCAGAACGTACCATTAGGACTTTCGGAAATTGGGCGTGGAGAGAATTTAAAGATAGATATTACCTTAATAAAACGAGAAGGTTTAAAGGTAAATTGGGTTGTTAAGCCTTGGGATGGTGAAGATACAGATTTAGAGTTTACGAACGATTTTAATGGAAATTTCTCTGGACAATTAGTAAAGATTGGTCAGATAGGGGGGAAAAACTATATTTGGACAGCTGAGGGTATGGATTCTCAACAACGTGAGCGCTATGCTCAGTTTAAGTTTGTCATGACAAGTCCAGTTGGTCAAAATTGGGTAGCCCATCTTTCTAATCCAAATGATTTTGAGTTTGTGGGGGATTATGCAGGAACTGGAGTAACGCAAAGTGATGCGGAGAACAATATAGGAGTTGTAACACTTACTGTAAAGCCGCGACGTGAATTTCAATCAGGAGAAATACGGACAACACAGCTTTATATTATGGTTGACGGATTGGAAGGAGCGCAACTCATTAATAATCCAATTGAAGATGTACGTCCATTCCCTGGAGAAAATAACTACGTTGAACTGATTCAGGTTAGTACAGCAGATTATGATACGAACAACAATTAAGAAAGGTATAACATTATGAAACGATATAAATTTATACATCTGTGGTTGTGGATGGCAATGCTGTTGATTAATATGTCTTGTACAAATAAAGAAGATATATGGAAAACACAGGAAGCTTCTGTCAAAGGTCTTGCGGTTAGTTTTGATACGAATAATGGAGAATTTACTCGTGCTGAAGAATTAAGTGACTTGACATTGAAGGAAGCGTTGGTAGATCATGCAGATATTTTTATCTTTAATGGTGAGACGGGTGCGTTGATAGAACAATGCTATTGGCATTTAACATCAACCGAGATGGAAGAAAATCAAACTCGTAGTAAAACCTTACTCGATGGGGATTGGAAAACGACTGTTTTAAGTGGCAGTGATTATGATGTATACGTGGTTGCCAATCTGCATACAACTTCTGATTTAGGATCTATTCAGTCTGTAAATGAATTGCAGACTGTGATAGAGAAAGATGATGAAGTCTATAAGGTATATAATGAAAAAACAAACTCAAACAAGTTTTTTACCATGATTGGTAAAGTGGAAGGTTTTAATCCCCAGAGTTCGGATATTGAAGAAGAGTATGTACTACCAGTAGAATTGAAAAGACTGGCTGCTAAGATTGAAATTAACATAAAATTCTCAGATGATTTTGCTGAACAGTATTCTTCTACAAATATAGAACAACGTTTACGAAATTATGGTGTGAATGCTCCGCTTTTCGAGGAGGATGACGTGACTTTTGTGGCGGAGCGAGCTTCTATGTCGGGTTATGAGGAAGTGTATAAGTATGATGCTACAACTAATACTGCAAAATTAATACTTTATACTTATCCTACCGAATGGGAGGTTGATATGTTACAGGAAACTTTTGTCGCAGTAAATATTCCTTTGATAGATAAGAATAAGCCTGAAAATGATCCAGGAAGACGATTAGCTACAAACTATTACAAGATATCTTTGCGAGGAGTAAATAATGAAAAACGTCTTGAACGTAATCACCTTTATCGTGTAAACGTAGTTATAAATATGCTTGGTTCTTATATTCCTGATGAACCGGTGCAGTTGAAGGATATTGATTATGTAGTCTTAGATTGGGAGAATATACCTGTGAATATTGATGGAGGTAGTCCTAAATATTTGGTGTTGAGTAAGAATACTATTATTATGAAGAACATTAATACAACGGGTGAACAACAAACTTTCACTTCTTCTAGTTTTTTGAGCCCCTCAGGAAGTAATCGTTATGCTGTAGAATTATTAACAGATAAAGAATATACATATACATATGATAAATATGGGCAGCCTGTTAGGTTGAGTGATAACTTACTTAATCAGATTCAGACATCTGTAGAGTTTGATGAAAAAAGTCTGTCAGGTACTATAAAGATAACTTCACCTATACTAAAGACCAATGGAGTACGTTATATGACTTTCCGAGTTACTAATTCTCAAGGAAGTAGTGCTGATTTCTTAGTTAAGCAATATCCTTTGGAGTATGTATCTTCTACGCAAGGAGTTAGAGGATATCGAGCAGATGGAAAATATTCTAATTCTACTTATCAATCTTTATATGTTAGTAATATAAATAATGACGGTACATCTGTTATTAGATATGTTAGTGGTAATGATCGAATTGATGAGTTAAATAATGCTCGAATGTATCATATTATGATAACGAGTACAGGGGGGTATTTAGATGATGATAACATATATACATTGGCTAATCCGTTAATAAATTCTGATGGGTATACGGTTGATACAGATGAGAACAATAACCTGGTAGCTCCTTCTTTTATGATTGCATCACAATTGGGAGCTAGTTTTGAAATGAGTTATTCTAATGCTCAAAAGCAATGCTATCAATATAGAGAGGTGACAAAAGTAAAACAACCAGATGGTACTATAAAGGAAGTGGTATTTAGTGATTGGCGTTTACCAACATTATCTGAATTGAAGATTATTAATAAATTTCAAGGTGTAGAAGGTAGTGCTATTGATGTGGTTTTAAGTGGAAGTGCATATTGGTATGCATCATATGAGACGACAGGTCGGTGGGGGACAGAATATCACTCTACGTACAACCCTTTGCAAGATCAAACTAATTCCAGTACTAAAGGTAATGTTCGATGTGTGCGTACAGCTTCTGAACTAATGGTAGATTAATGAAAATAAAGATATAAACCTATGAAGCAGATACTATCTTTTATATTTTATAGCATACTATTTGTGTTAGGCATGACAGCATGTAGAGATGAAAGCATGGTAAAAGGAAGCTCAGATAATGATTCTGATAAGGTTTCATTATGTTTCACAGCTTCCGTTCCAGGTTTGGAAAATGTGTCTTCTCGTTCCGTTGATCCGGATGGAGAACCTATCAGTATGATGTGGCTTTTTATGTTCGATGAAGATGGACGTTATTTGGGACACGTAAAAGCTGATAATTTAACGACTACTAGTACTGGGAGTACGGAAGCTGGGACTAATTATGAAGGTTCATTTACAGCTACGGTAACTTCTTCTGTCCGTCGACTTCATTTTGTAGCAAATTATAATTCTGCGGATATAAATGACAATGATCATTACGGTCAGACAGAAGCAGAATTAATGACTCAGTTTACTTCTAGTTCAGGACGTTTGGTTTATTGGGGGCGCGAAATTTTCAATAGTAAAGAAGAGCTTGATGCATTTGCTGAAGGAACTTCAGGGCGGAAGGTTTATTTATATCGTAATCAAGCTGCGATTACTTGGTGGAGAGGCTGTGAAGCTATTACGAATGGAAGTCTGGAAGTAGAGGGAATGGCTGTATGTAATACCTATGGTAAAGGTACTGTGGCTCCTTATAATACTGAGGCTGGGCCGGATGGAGATCCATTTGCTTTTACACTTGATGATACAACTCCTAATTTTGTGACTCTGTGTACGGGTGATGATTTATTCAAAAATACCAATCCTGATCGTCCTCAGTTGGAGAATGAATGGGGAATAAATTACGTCTTTGAACATAATAACCCGTCTGATGACCAGATATTTGTTATTTTTAAGCTTAAGGCTAATGGTGAGTCTAAGTATTATAAACTTTTTATACAGGACGATAATGGCAATCCTTATCTTATTATACGTAACCATCGTTATTATTTTAATTTTAAGGGTATACCCTCTAGTAGTTTGGGATATAATACATTTGAGGAAGCCCTTGCTCCAGGAGCTATAGCTGCTAATAATGTATGGGTAACTATCGATGATGAGCTTCCTACTATTGGGGATGGTGAAACGGAACTTTCTATTGAAGGAGAGACGACTCGTATTTATACTTCACAGCAGGAAGAGATAATTCGATTTACCTATACGGGTGAGGGTAATATAGATGATGGTAAAGTTTCCGCTACATGGGTATCAAATCCAGGGGTCGCAGATGATGACTTGGGGTTGAATTTCAATGAACAAACAAATGAAGGATTTGTTACGGTAAACTTGAAAACGATAGGTGAAGAACCACAGTATGCTACTTTACAAATTAAAGCAGGGAAATATACCAGACGCATAAAAATTATATATTTGAAGAATTTCTCTTTTGCTCCGGTGTGGACATCCAGTTCAGTTCCTCAGAAGGTAAATGAGGATGTTTCTATTGTTTTCTATATTCCAGAAACTTATCCGGCTGAATTATTCCCTGTAGAGTGTAAGATTTCTTGTAATCGTTTTGATGCCAATACAAATAATAAGCTGGATGTAATTCAAGAAAGTACGAATTTTACAATTGACGGACAGCAATATCAGCATGATTGGGGATATAAATATGTGTATCGGGCAGACAAACCGGGTATGCAGCGTGTAGATTTCCATACTGTTGTGAGCGATTTCAGTACAGAGCCTAATATAGAATGGTTCCTTGAGGCTCCTTATTTTACAACCATTCGTCGTGAGATTCTTACTGTGCCTGCTAGTGATGCTAATCAGAAGATTCTTTTTGATAATAAGACTGGGACTTTGGATTTGAATGTTTTGCCAATAAAAGGAATGGAATTCACTATTCCATTTACTTTACAAGGAGGGACACCTTCAGGCACAAGAGTCCGGGTTTATGTAAATGAGAAGGCTGTAGAACCTATGACTGATAGAGGTACTTGGGATGGCCCCTATAATGATGCTGAGGATGCTGGAACATATTGGATTTATACGGCAACGGGTGCAAATAATATCCTTTCTTTCCGTACAATTTCTTCTACTGAATCTGGATATATTCGTTTGGCAGCAGTTGATATAGATAATAATCAGCAAGATGCTCATTGCTATAAATCTGCTATTGTAACCCGTAGCTTTGATCCGAAGAGTTATGATTTTGGTTTTGGTTTTGAAGACTCATCGACTAAGGAAATGGAGATAGCTTACGGAGAGGGTGAGTTAGTAAATCTACATGTGGAACTACCAAATTTGAGTGGTACACAGGTTGAAGGAACTTTCTTTATACAAACTAATAACTTGGAATCTGCTGCTAACCCTAATGTTGGAAATCTAACTAAGGTAGATGGTGGATATGAATGGAAAGTTCAATTAGGAATCGGTGGTTCATATAATCTTCAGATGCGTACAACGAATATTGTAAGTAGTGAAACTGTTGTCATTAGTGAAACAAGTGGTAATATAGCTTTTACACCGGAAAGTATTGTATTTAAGAATGAAACATTACAAGGAAATCTTCAGTTGAATGGAGGAACTTTTCCAAGAAAGAATCCTTTTGTGGCCCTTGAAAAAGCAGATGGAACTCGTATCGGATCTTTCTTAATTGAGAATGCATCTGGAGAATATGCTCCTTATTCACTCACTCTGTACGGGGAGTATAAATTTACGGCTGATGAGCAATTGACCGTTATTTATTCACCATTAGGCTCAACGCAGCGTTTCGTAACGCATACTACTGTAAATGACTTATTGAAGAGTCCAACTTTGATACTAGAGCTGCAACAATAATTTGCAGTATTTGTGAAAAGCCCACCATAGATAATTTTGAGGTTAATGGTGGGCTTTTATTTTGGAAGAATTGATGAATAAAATTGGTTTAATAAGGATGAATCCTAACTTGCATTGAGTAAATGAATCGATATATTTTTTTTATAGGAACAATATACTTGTTTTCTGCTTGTGGAAATACCTCTCAACAGAAACAAATAAAAATGATTGAATCAGAATCTGTAGAGAGTTCTCAGATTGCTATGGAAGCCAAGTTCCCTTTCCCTGAAATCCCCACCATGCTCACCCAGCCGGACGAACGGAAAGCATATCTCATGGCGCACTACTGGGATAACTTTAATTTCGCAGATACGGCATTGGTGAACAACCGGAACGTGGCGGAGCAGGGAGCGGCAGACTACTTGGCCATACTGGCCGACGGGACGCTCTCCGGGGAGCGGATAAAAGGCAGTCTGGACAGTTTCTGCAAAGGGTTGGAAGTGCAGGAGCATGCGCGGAAGGTGTTCTTGCAAATGATGGAGGACTACCTGTATAACCCGAATTCGCCTTACCATAATGAGGCCTTGTATGCCTTGTTCTTGGAGCGGATGCTGAAAAGCAAATATGTAGACGAGGCGCGGAAGAGTTCGTTGAAGTTCAGCCTTGACCTGATTAGCCGGAACTGTCCGGGAAAGGTGGCAACGGACTTTATGTATTTCCTGCCGGACGGAAGTAAGCGGTCGCTGGCGCAGACGCGGGCAAAAAACAATCGTCTGCTGCTAGTGTTCTATGACCCAGAGTGCCCGAGCTGTCACGAAACGATGCAGGAGATGGTGGCCGACGGGCTGCTGGCGGAAGCGGTGAAAGCCGGGAAGCTGACGGTATTGGCGGTGTACACTGAGGGGAATCAGGAGGTATGGAAACGTACGCTGGGTGATCTGCCTCAGGGATGGACGGTGGGCAGTGACCATGAAACGGTGAAGCAGGGGGCCTTGTACGACCTGAAAGCGATGCCTTCGCTGTATCTGCTGGACGGCTCGAAGGAGGTGCTGCTGAAGGATGCGCCTTACGCAAAGATTCGGGAGGAGATTGCGGCACTGTAAGCAGATTTTCGTATCTTTGCTATATACATACGCAAAGCCTATGAAACCTGTTCCCAAATTTTTCAATACAGCCGGCCCGATGAAGCCGGAGCTGCATTACTGCATTGACCCGCTGACACGCTTTGACTTGGAGGAAATAGAGTCGCTCATCCGGCAGAACAAGTATTTCATTCTTCATGCGCCACGCCAGACGGGGAAGACTTCGTGTCTGCTGGCCTTACGTGACTACATCAACAAGCAGGGGGAATTTTATGCCGTGTATGCCAATGTGGAAGGGGGGCAGGCTTTTCGAAATGATGTGAAAACGGTGGAGAGTCGTGTAGTGGGTACAATAGCGGAGCGTGCTGCGATGACACTGCAATCAGATTTGCCTCGTGATTTGTTTCATAAAGTAGCTGCCAGTCCGGAGCAGGACCGACTTGCTTTGTATTTAAAGATGCTTTCAGAAGCATTGGACAAACCTTTACTTTTGTTTATAGACGAGATTGATGCATTGGTAGGCGATTCGCTGGTGAGCGTGTTGCGTCAGCTTCGCAGTGGATACGACTTGCGGCCTCAGGCATTTCCGCAGAGTATTATTCTGTGTGGGGTGCGCGATGTGCGTGACTATCGGATTGTGTTGTCGAATCAGGATATTGTGACGGGTGGTTCTGCGTTCAACATCAAGGCTGAATCGCTTCGTTTGGGGAATTTCTCCCGTGAAGAGATTCATCAGCTTTATATGCAGCATACGGCGGCTACGGGCCAGGTATTTGATGAGGCTTGTTTCCCGCAGATATGGGAAGCCACAGAGGGGCAGCCGTGGCTGGTGAATGCGTTGGGCTATGAGGTGACAATGAACATGCGTGAGAACCGTGACCGGAGTGTGCGGATTATACCGGAAATGATGTATCGTGCGCAGGAACGGCTGATTTACCGTCGTGATACGCACATCGATATACTGATAGACAAGCTTCGGGAAGAGAGGGTGAGAAATGTAATCGCTCCGATTCTGGCCAACGAGGACGGAGAGGTGGAGCAACACCTGAAAGACGACGACATCCAGTATGTAGTGGATATGGGCTTAGTGGTGCGTGACAAGCCTCTGCGTATTGCAAATGCCATTTATCGTGAGGTGATAAGTCAGGCTAACTTGTAAACTCCTCCTGCCAAAGCACGGACCACGCCTTTCATCTCCAGATTGAACAGCAGGCTGGTCATGCGGTTGATGGCGATGTTGGTCTCCACCACAAGCGTGTTGACCTGAATACCGTCGGGGTGTTTCTTTAAATGGGTGACCACCTGTTCTTCTTCGGGACTCAGTTCCGGGAAAAGCTGGCGCTGGACCACCTGTGGCACAACGGGGGCATGGTCCCAGTTCATGGCTTTTACTACGTCTTCCGCGCTCTGTATCAAGGCAGCGCGGTTTTTTTGTATCAGTACGTTGCAGCCCGTGGAGTAGGTATCGCCTACACGGCCCGGAAAGGCGAAGCAGTCGCGCTGGTAGCTTTCGGCTATTTCAGCTGTAATCAAAGAACCTCCCTTGGGACCGGATTCCACTACGAGGGTGGCGTCGCTGAGCCCGGCTACGATGCGGTTGCGCTTCACGAAGTTTTGCCGGTCGGGATTGGTGCCGCTCATGAACTCGGTGAGTAGTCCGCCCTGTGTCAGCATCTCGGCAGCGGTGCGGCGGTGTACGGCGGGATAGATGCGGTCCAGTCCGTGAGCTAGTACGCCGACGGTGTCGAAGCCGCGGGAGAGGGCTTCCCGGTGGGCGTGAATATCAATGCCGTAGGCCAGTCCGCTTACAATCAGTGTGTCGGGCAACAGAGTGCTGAGTTCCTGCATGAACCGCTGGCAGAGCGATTTGCCGTAGTCGGTGGCGTTTCGGGTACCCACGATGCTCAGAATGTGCCGGCTGTTCAAGTTGGCCGAGCCTTTGTAGAACAGCACGAGCGGGGCGTCGGGACATTCGCGGAGGCGGGAAGGATAGGTTTCGTCGTCTTCGGTCAGGCATTGAATCTGGTGTTTCTGTGCAAACGACAGTTCAGCTTCGCACACGCGGAACACTTCGGTGTGCTGGAAGGCGGTGGCTATCTTGGGCGACAGGCCGGGGATGAGGGCCGGCAGTTCGCGGGTATGCTCGAAAAGCATGGTGGCACTTCCGGCAGCCTGAATCAGGTGGCGGGCGCTTACCAGGCCGATGCCGGGCAGAAGGGGCAGGGCCAGACGGCAGAGAAGTTCTTTTTCGTTCATTTCAGGTAAGGCGCAAAGATTTCATTGAAAAGGGGGCTGTCGCCCAGTCGTCCGTTAATGACACACACGGTTTCTACGGTCGATTTGATGACGGGTTTCAGGTCGGGCAGACGGTAGATGTCCTGTACAAAGACGTATTTGATACCTTCTTTGCGGAGAGCCAGCCGGGAAATGAACTCGTCACCGCTGGTCAGCGGGGTCTTGAAGGCCATGTTCAGGCGGGCTACCACGGGGTCGATGCCTTGCTGGTGGAGCTGGGCGAAACTGACGCCGACGGAGGTCAGAAACTCATGACGGGTATGCTCGATGTAGTGCTGGTAATTGGCGTTGTTGACGATTCCTTGCAGGTCGCATTCATAGTCGCGGACCTTCATTTTCAGTTCAAAGATGTAATTCTCCATGCGGGTGAGATTTATGTATTTCTACAAAGATAAGGAATTATTCCTATATTTGCGGAATATGAAAGAGAATGTACCGGTAATTTATGCGGCCCCTTTGCAGGGCTTTACGGAAGCGGCGTGGCGCAATGCCCATGCGCAGTGTTTTGGAGGTGTGGAGGCTTATTACACGCCTTTTGTGCGGTTGGAAAAGGGAGTCATCCGCAACAAGGACAGGCGAGACGTGTCGCCCGACGAGAATACGGTGCCTCGGCTGATTCCCCAAGTAATTGCCTCGGAACCGGAGGAGTTGCGACAGCTGACGGATTTCCTGACAGGACTGGGCTATCGGGAGCTGGATGTGAACATGGGCTGCCCGTTCCCACTGATTGTCCGCCGTGGAAAAGGAGCGGGTATCTTGTCCTCTCCGGAGAAAGTGGCGGCTTTGTTGGAGACGATGAAGGCCTTTCCGGAGATACGTTTCTCGGTCAAGATGAGATTGGGAGAACAGAATTCCGACGAGTGGAGAGCGCTAGTGCCGTTGCTCAACGGTTCGTGTGTGACGCAGGTCACACTGCATCCACGTATCGGGAAGCAGCAATACAAGGGAACGGTCGACCGGGAGGCGTTCCGGGCGTTCTATGAGGCTTGTGAGCTGCCGCTGGTATATAATGGCGATTTGCAGACGGTGGCCGACATCCGGGAGGTGTTGGAAGCATTTCCCCGGCTGAAAGGGGTGATGCTGGGAAGAGGCCTGCTGGCCAATCCGTCGTTGGCCCTTGGTTTCCGGGAGGGGGAGCTGTCGGAGGGCGAGTTAAAAGCTCGCGTAGCACGAATGCATCGGCTGATGTACCTGTGCTACCATCGGGTGATAGAGGGCGGAGAAGCGCAGCTGCTGGCCAAGCTGAAGACCTGCTGGGAGTACCTGTTGCCGGATCTGGACAAGAAACGGCGGAAGGCCATCTTGAAGAGCAATCGCTTGGACGGGTATCTGCGGGCAGTGGAAGAGGCGTTGCGGTGAAAGGTATGAAGAACTGAAAAGACTTAACTTTTTTTACAGAAGTAGGATGGTGATTTTGGTATTTCCATCTGTCTCTATTTGAAATGGAAATCGATTTGCACATGGGAAGAGACAGATTAAATATAGATGAGTTGTTCAAGTTTTATTATAGACCTTTGTGTTTGTATGCCACACATTATGTACAGGACGTAGAGACGGCCAAAGATATCGTGCAGGATTGCTTTTCGTCTTTGTGGGAAAAGATGAATGATGAAAAGTCCTGTGAGGTAAGTAATATGAAGGCTTATTTGTATGTGATGGTGAAGAACCGTAGCTTGGATTATTTGAGTCAGGAAAATCTGTTCAAATCGGGAGTCTCGTTTACGGATTTAGAGGAAACCCTGTTGGATGAGGAGGTGGAGGAACGGAGTGTGATGGAGGCGCGAATGTGGACCGCCATAGATGCCTTGCCTGAGCGTTGCCGTGAGGTCTTTCTTTTGCATAAACGGGATGGCCTGAAGTATCAGGAGATTGCTGAAAGGTTTCATATTTCGGTTCATACAGTCGACAGTCATATTCAGAAGGCATTTCGTTTGATACGTGAGGGGGCATATAAAGTCTATCTATTTCTCTTTAACTAAAATTCAGGGTTTTCACGTAGTGATTTTTGGGGTTTCTATTGTCACAGGATTGAACGTATAATATCACCAGAAACATGAATGAATTAGAAGAAAAATGCCTTCGTTTTGTGTTGAGGCATTATCAAAAGAATAAATTGGACACACGGCAGGCTTTGAAAGTTTTCAAGGAAAAGCATGGAGTGGTTGGAAGGGCAGGCGGAAAGAACCGGTATTTCCTGACCTTATCCGGGCTGGCTGCGGCTATATTGTTGGCGTTTATTGTCTGGGTGGGCATATCTACTGAGAAGCAGTGGACAGAATTGGCAGCATACGAGCATGCAGTAAAGTACCAGTTGCCGGACAGTTCGGTCGTTACGGTATATCCTTATTCCTCTATTTGTTTCCGTACAAAGGATTACGCAAAGGTATGTCGTGAAGTGAAATTGACGGGGAAAGCTGATTTTAGGATAAAAAGAGATTGTACTCGTCCGTTTAAAGTAATAGGAAAGTTGGCTGAAGTTCAAGTGTTGGGTACTTGTTTCGTAATGGATGAAAGCCGTGCGGATACCGCATGGGTTCAGGTGGAATCGGGAAAAGTACGGTTTTCTGTACTAGGTCAGTCGGAAGGTGTAGAACTTCTGGCTGGAATGGAGGCACAAGTGGTAAAAGGTCAGCATGTTCCGCAAATCGTTCGTCGTCCAGATTCTGTAAAGAAAGGAAGTTTTGTATTTGAGAATACTCCTCTTCCGAAAGTACTTGCAGAGCTATCCCGTTATTATGGGGTAAAGCTGGTAGCCGACCGGACAGACAAACGGTTGACAGCCAGTTTCGATGCACACAGTCTGGACGAAATCATCGAGATAATAGAAAAAGTATTAAAAGTGCATATTAAAAAACAAGTATGATGAGTACCTTGTGGACTGTGGCGGCTGTTTGTTTGTGTGTAGGGGGGTATCCTCGTTCAGAAACTTCTGAATTGAAGAAAGCAATCGTACAAATGCAAGACTTGTATCACGTGAATTTCGTCTATGATTCTTCTTTGGAAGTGATGCGGTTATCTGGCATTTTTTCTTCTGGTAAGTCATTGAAGGAGAATCTGCAAACTGTCTTTTCCGGAACCGGAATCAAATGGGAGATAAAAGGCAGCTATGTCTTGTTGTTTAAATCGAGTCAGTACACTTTTTCAGGCCACGTGTGTCAGGATAATGGGGAATCACTCCTTAATGTCACGGTGTATGACCAGAATATGCATATTGGTACCTTGACGGATGAACATGGCTTTTTTAGTTTGACACTGCCGGAAGGAAAGCATACTTTGCGTTTCTCTTATGTAGGTTATGAAGAGGTGGTGAAAGAACTGGAACTGCGTTCAGATTATTCTGGCACGATTTATTTGAAGGAAAGTTCCACTGCATTGGAAGGGGTAGTGGTAACGGCCGATTTGAATACTTCTCTTTTTACGACTCAGACTGGAAAGGTTTCGTTGACTCCAGCACAGTTGAATACGGAATTTTCATTGTTCAGTTCACCGGATTTAGTCAAGGCGATTCAGCAGCTTCCCGGGGTATCTGCTGGCACGGAACTGCTCTCCGGCCTTTATGTACATGGGGGAAAGAATGATGAAAACTTATTCTTATTGGACGGCATGCCTCTCTATCAGGTGAATCATTTTGGAGGATTGTTTTCTGCATTTAATACGGATATAGTGAAGAATGTGGATTTTTACAAGAGTGGTTTCCCGGCACGTTACGGAGGGAGGCTTTCGTCTGTGACAGATGTCCGTATGAAGGAGGGGGACTTAAAGAAGTTTCACGGTACGGTATCGGTGGGGCTGCTGGACGGAAGACTGCGTTTCGAAGGGCCTGTCATAAAGGAAAAAACCTCTTTCGTGTTCGGTATGCGCCGGAGCTGGTTGGACGTGCTTTCTGCTCCTGCTTTGCGGATTGCCAATCGTTTCTTTCCCGAAGAAGACATCAATGCCCGTTATGCTTTTCATGATATCAATGCGAAAATCACACACCGGTTTTCCAATGAGAGCAGACTTTCTTTTAGTGTGTATTCTGGAAGAGATTTGTTTAAAATGAAGGATAAACAGCTTTTCCCGTCAGGAAATCCGCTCCATCAAGAGAAAGAACAGACCACGGATGAATACCATATCCGATGGGGAAATCTTTCTGCCGCGTTGTCATGGAATAATCAGTTCAATCATAAACTGACCGGTAATTTTTCTTTGGTATATGCCCGTAATCTGTCTAAGTACGACTTCAGGTCAGATGATAGTTTTGATAAAGGGGAAGATGATAAAGAATATTCTGTGGACCGGATGCAGAGGGACAGTTATTCTACTATTGATGACGTAGGTTTTCGCATGGATTTTCATTACCTTCCTACGGCGAATCATCATGTGCGTTTCGGAAGCGATTACTTGTATCATATCTATTGTCCGCAGCATACGTTATCACAGGATATAAGAGGTACGGAGGAAATGACGGATACGTTATTGTCATCCGTAGAGAGCCATTACAAGGGGAATGAATTCTCTTTTTATGCGGAAGACGATATGAGGCTGACCCGGAAACTGCGGATAAATCTGGGGGGACGTTATACCATGTATCAGGTTTCGGGAGTGGTATATCATTCGCTGGAACCGAGAATATCGGCAAGCTATCGTCTGTTCAGTCGTACCACTTTGAAAGTTTCCTATACCGAGATGAGTCAGTTTGCACACCAGTTATCCAATTCTTATTTAAACTTGCCGACCGATTGTTGGGTCCCTTCTACCTCCCGTATACGTCCTATGCGTTCGCGACAGGTGGCAGGTGGTGTGTACATGGAACTTCCGTGGAGGTTGCGCCTGGAGGTGGAAAGCTATTTCCGTACTACCAGCCGAATGTTGGAGTACGAGGCGGGAGGCAGTCTTACATTGCCTGCCGGAAACTGGGAGCAGGTGGTACGGGTGGGAGACGGCAAATCGTATGGGTTGGAAACATCGCTGGTGTATCATGATGAGCGGAACCTCTTTCAGGCTGGTTATACTTTGTCATGGAGCAAGCAAAAGTTTGATGACTTTTATTCCGGTTGGTATCCCAGCAAGTTTGACAATCGTCATAAACTGAATCTAGTCTATCGTCGTAAATTCAGCCGTCGAATGGATGTATATGCAGCGTGGACTTATCGTAGTGGTGACCATGCGACAGTTCCTACACAGTATGTGGAAAATCCTTGCCTGCCCGGTACCTCGCAACTGTCGGACTTAGAGCCGATGTATGGAAAACCTAACAATATTACTTTGCCTGCCTACCACCGGCTGGATGTGGGTATCAATTTCCGGCGGACTACCAAGCGGGGATTCGAGCGAATCTGGAATGTGAGTATCTATAATGCCTATTGCCGTATGAATCCTTTTTATACTAAGATAGAACGGCAGGCCAACGGAAGTTTCAGAGGAAAGGCTATCGGGCTGTTCCCGATAATTCCTTCTTTTAGCTACACTTTAAATTTCTGAATCGGCATGCATTGGAATGTCATTGATTATAACAAATTTCTAAACATTGTATTTATGCATTTAAACAAACAGAATCTCATAATAATACTTGCAGCCTTCAGTCTGTTTTCATCTTGCGTGTATCATTTTGACTTGGATGAGATTTCAGAGGTTCCTAAGTTAACGGTATATAGTTATCCGGGAAGTGGCGACACTACGGTGGTACGTCTTTCGCACAGTCTTCCGGTTCATGATAAAGGCAGAAAGATGTATGGATTAAAGGGTAGGGACATCCGCCTGGAAGTGAATGACATTGCTGTTCCTTTGTGGTGGACAGAGGATTCCTTGCCGGGAGTTCCCGCCAAAAGTTATTATGTGGTACAGTCCTATGAGACGGGCGACCGTGTCCGGCTTACAGCTTCGGTAGAAGGGGTGAAAGCGGTGTCTGCCTTTACTATTATTCCTGCTCCTTTCCCTTTAAACACTGTCAAAATAGAACGAAAATCCTCTGAGTTGAATGTGCTCCAGCTTCAGATAAATTTTACCGATTATGCAAAAACTGAAAATTACTATGCGGTAACGGTCAAAGAAAGGGTAAAGTATTGGAAAGAGGGGACTTCGGAGGTGCATTATGGCAAACCGTCTTCTGCTTATATGGACTGGAGTGATGAGCCAATGTTGGATGCTTCTTCGGGTTTGGATGACATTTTTATGGGAAACTATGCGTACTATCAGAATCTGTATTTTTGGAGCGATGAGAAAATTCAGGGAAAGAATTACACACTTCGCCTGAATATGACTTACATACCTGATTACAAGACTTCTATTCAAGATGAAACTTTTATAAACAGAAAGCAATATAAGGTTTATTTATATAGTCTGTCTGAAGAGTTCTACCGTTATTTGAAATCACTTAATGAGCAGAAGAATAATGAACTGGGTAATGTGGAGTTGGCTCCCATGCGGGCTACTTACACCAATGTGGAGAACGGTTTCGGATTGGTCGGTGGTTGCAGCTTGCGGCAAACGGAGTGGATGGATAGTTTAAAAGAGTGAGTTGTTATTTATTTGTTAAACACTAAAATTTAGATTTATGAACAAAAGTTTTTTATTTGCGGGATTGGCATTGTGTTTGATGTCTTCTTGCTGTCAGGAGTTTGATGTAGATAATCTTGCTGAGAGTCAAGTTAATTCTCGAACTTTGTCTTGTTTGGATATGCTAGAATTTGAAACTAGGTCCGATTTTGACCATGCAGTACTTAATGTTGAATATTATGTGGATTCGATAAAAAAGAATTTCCGGTTTATTTCGCTATACGATGAATATGAAAGAGCATGGGATTTATCTGACAAGTATTATGAGTCGGAAGAAAAATATCAAGAATTTAAGAAAATGTTTCCTGGATTGTATTTCCCGGAGTATAAAGACGATTATTCTTTCTTTTTACCTGTTAGGAATGAGGCTGTGGCAAAATTGTTGAATAATAAAGGTTATGTGAAGATTGGTAATAAAGTAGTGGATATTACTGATATTAAAACTCCGGAAGATTTGCTTGAACTAAGATTGCTAGCTCCAGATGATGCTATAACTTATTCTGTAGATCATAACACAGAATTTGAAAATAATATACCAGAACAAGCTGATGGGGATCGAAAATTTTGGCTTAATACTTATGCGGGTAATTTTGTTAGGATGGAAGCTAATTTTAGAAAAAAGTCAGTTTTTGGACGATGGAGAAATTATAAGTCGAAAACGACTTTAGTAGGTTCTTTGTATTATGCTTCAGGGGTTGTTCATTTTCCTATAACCTCATCTCAAGATAAAAAAGGACCGCACGTATATGAGGCTTTCCCTGGAGGTGTAGGTGCATATTATCCATGTCATGGTACTTTTACTATTGATTATCAAGGCTTAGGAAAATTTAAATTTAAAGTAAATAAACAGAAACCAGATTGAAAATAATAACGCTAATTCGAAATCTGTATGAAACGATTATCTTTTTTCTTATTCCTTTTCTTTTTATGGATGACAGTTCGTGCACAGATGCTCCGTTCTTCAGGCCTGATGCTTTATGGAGGGAAAAATACTGTAAACTACCAGATGGCTTCACCGGAGAAAGGATTGCCGCCTTTCGATTTGGCAAACTCCCGTTTGAGGGCTGATTTTACTTTGGGCGCCGGATACCGCTGGCGGCTGAATCGTCCGGATACCGGCTGGTTGTTCGACTTGTCGTTATCGGCAAGATATGGCCGCTACAGCTATGGATTCCGTTATCTTTCTTCTGACGTGCATACGACGTATGTGGGCGGGGAAGGAATCCGTAATCTGTGGTCGGCATCTTTTGCTGGAAGTGTGGGACGGTACCTGTTTCGAGGATTGAATCTGTCGGTAGGAGTGGAGCCTACTTTTTATTTTTATGACAAAAGTTTCTTCGACTTGCCGGTATTTGCAAGATTGGCGTATGACTTCAGATTCATGGAAGTGGCTGTGCAATACAAATGGGGTATGACAAGGAAGTTCAATATGCCTCCTTTCTTGCGTAATCGACTTTCAGGCTGGGAGTGTTCGGTCTATATTCCTTTGTCAGGACGGAAATGATTTTTTCCCGAAAGGGATGGCTGGATTCTCTGTAAATCGCTGTAAAGTAGTGAGAGATACACCTTTATCTGGCGCCAGTACTTCCTTGGCAGTACTTGAGTACTTCCACGAAAGTACTGTAGTACTTCAAGGAAAGTACTGGAGTACTGCCGAGGAAGTACTGAGAGACTGACTTTGATTGAAATGAAAGAGTCGTGTGTGAAGGGAGAAAATCTTCGGTTCTTAACTTTCTTTTTTCTTGAAATATTCATATCCGATGCGGCAGAACAGGCATTTCTTCGGGTCGCAGTAGTTCTTCTTGAGTTGGATGAGTGCCTGACTGTCGCCGGCATGGGCGGCAGAGAGGCCACATTCCTTCCACAGGCGGATGATGTAATTGTTTTCCGGTTTCAGTTGTTCCAGCAGGTTGCTAGCCCGTTCGATGAGCCGTTCTTCACCTTTGTGCTTGCCATAGGCATAAAGGAAAGGCACCACGGTGTTGATAATTAGGAGGTCGATGGAAGCATCGCTGAGAGTCTTCGGACGGGCGGGCGACGGTTCGCCGAATACGTAGTGAGTGAGCCAGTAGAGAGAGGTACCTCCCCGCAACAGGTCGCGCAGCTCTTTCACGGTAGGAGCCAGCAGGAGCTGGGAAAGTATCCCCTGGGAATGATGATAGAGGTTGGCCAGTTGGGCGATGCGCACGTGCGGAAAATTGCCCGGACGCATGCGGAGCATCTTCCAGCGCAGGTGTTCGGAAGGATGCAGTTCGAATTTATGGGCCAGGTAAGCATATTCCTTGGTAAGTTGGGCAGAATAGTCATCGGAAGGGAGTTCCTGTAGCAGACCGGCTTGTCCGAAGAAAATCGCTTCTATTTGGAAAAGATTGTCACGGTGTTTGTTGACGGCCTGTAAGGGAATGGTCTGGGCCCATTGTTCGAAGGCATCGCTGTTGGTGCCGAAACCGAAGTTGCGGGCCAGGGTGAGAAAGAAGGCCTGTTCCCAGTCGCCTTTGCTTTGGGTGAGCTGGGCCTGGATACGTTGTGTCTTTTGCTCGAAACGTTCCGTCTGCAAGCTGGAGAGCCAGCTGTGGAGCAGGAGTTTGGGCAGTTGGGGGATGAGGCGGTAGCAGGCCGGATAGTGACTGGTTTCAATCAGTTCGCGGTAGTTTTCCAACAGGTAGGGCGGGTAGTGCAGTTCCATTTGTGGGATGGGTTCGCCATCCGTACGGAAGGTCTCGGCATCGATGTCGGAAGCCACGTGGAGAATCACGGAGTCGTAGGCACGGTCCAAGTGATGCTGGTGGCGTTTCCAGTCGGAGGAATGCACATGGATTTCCACATTGCCCACCCAGAGGATGCCGTCTATCTTGATTTTCGCGTTGAAGAAGTCCGGACCGGCGTCCGTATTGGGAAGTCCGGGGTCAATGACTTCGATAATTTGCCCTTGGGTAGTATGCAGCGGGGTGAGCGGAAAAAGCTTGTGTTTCCATACAAATTGGAGTAGATGTTCCATGTTAACGAGGTGTAAATGTCGGGTAAATGTAATGATTAATACTGAAAAACACTATCTTTGCGAATAAAATTATCAGCAGAATTATGAAAATTGCATTGATTGGATATGGAAAGATGGGAAAGGAAATCGAAAAGATAGCTCTTTCCAGAGGACACGAAATTGTCAGTATCATTGATATAAATAACCGGGAAGATTTTGCTTCCGAAGCATTCCGTTCGGCAGATGTGGCTATTGAGTTCACGGCGCCGTCGGTGGCTTACGGCAATTGCCTGGAGGCTTTTAAGAATGGAGTGAAGGTGGTGTCAGGCAGTACCGGGTGGATGGCTGAACATGGGGAGGAAATGCGTCGCCTGTGTCAGGAAGAAGGAAAGACTTTGTTCTGGTCGTCCAACTTCAGCCTGGGAGTGGCTATTTTCTCGGCGGTCAACAAGTATCTGGCCAAAATCATGAACCAGTTCCCGAATTATGACGTATCGATGGTGGAAACGCACCACGTACACAAGTTGGATGCACCGAGTGGTACGGCCATCACGCTGGCGGAAGGGATTCTGGAAAACCTAGACCGCAAGCACAAATGGGTGATGGGTACGCTGACGGCTCCCGATGGAATCGTGACGGGTACGACCGATTGTGCACCGGATGAATTGCCGGTAAGTGCCATCCGCGAAGGAGAAGTACCGGGTATTCACACCATCAAATACGAGTCGGAAGCCGATTCCATCGTGATTACGCACGATGCAAAGAACCGTAAAGGGTTTGCTTTGGGAGCGGTGCTGGCTGCCGAATATACAGCCGGACACACCGGTTTTCTGGGTATGAATGATTTATTTCAGTTTTGAGTATGATACAAGCCTCACGTAAACAATGGATAAAGTTCGGCATAGTGCTGGTGCTTTACCTGATTTTCCTGATTTGGTTGAAAAGCTGGCTGGGACTGATTGTGGTTCCGTTCATCTTTGATGCTTATATCTCCAAGAAGATTCCTTGGACATGGTGGAAGAAGTCGACCAACAAGACCGTGCTGACGGTGATGGGGTGGGTGGATGCCATCGTGTTCGCTTTGGTGGCTGTCTATTTCGTCAACCTGTATTTCTTCCAGAATTACGTGATTCCTTCGTCTTCACTGGAGAAATCGTTGCTGGTGGGCGACTACCTGTTTGTGAGTAAGATGAGTTATGGGGCCCGTATCCCGCAGACCCCGCTTCACATGCCGCTGACGCAGCATACGTTGCCGGTGTTCAACTGCAAGTCGTATCTGGAATGGCCGAAATGGGACTACAAGCGGGTGTCCGGTCTGGGGAAGGTGGAACTGAACGATATCGTGGTGTTCAATTTCCCGGCAGGCGATACGGTGGCTACAGGTAATCCGGCAGAGGATATTTACCGCATGAGCTATGCCATCGGCAAGCAGCTTTCGCAGCCCATCGACTTGGCCAGCTTGAATGTGGAACAGCAGCGCGAAGTGTATGATTATTATTATTCGGTGGGCCGCAAATATATTGATGAGAATCCGCAGCTGTATGGCAAGGTGATTACGCGTCCGGTAGACCGCCGGGAGAACTACGTGAAACGCTGCGTGGGACTTCCGGGACAGACGTTGCAGATCAAGGACCGGATTATTTATCTGGACGGCAAGCCGAACAAGGAGCCGGACAATGTACAGTACCGTTATTTCGTACATACCAAAGGCATGCTGCCGGAGGATTTGTGTCATGAGCTGGGTATCAGCAAGGAAGACCTGATGGGGTATTATACGGAGGAATCGGTGTATAACATGCCGCTGACCGAGAAGGCCAAAGCGGCTCTGTTGGCCCGGAAAGATTTGGTGACTTCCATTGAGAATGTACCGGACGACGATGCGGGCGGTCTGTATCCCGACAATAAACTGACGGGATGGACGGTAGACAACTATGGACCGATATGGATTCCGAAAAAAGGGGCTACCGTGGATTTGACCTTGGACAACCTGCCGATTTATGAACGTCCTATCCGGAACTACGAAGGCAACAGTTTGGAGGTGAAGGATGGAAAGATTTATATCAACGGACAGGAAACTACGAAATATACCTTTAAGATGGATTATTACTGGATGATGGGAGACAACCGTCACAACTCGGCCGACTCCCGTTTCTGGGGTTTTGTGCCGGAAGACCATATCGTGGGCAAGCCGATTTTCATCTGGCTGTCGCTGGATCAGGACCGCGGGTGGTTCAACGGAAAGGTTCGCTGGAACCGTCTGTTCAAGTTTGTAGATTCCATCAAATGAGTGTATGAGCAAAGGAAAGTCCGGATGGGGGTGGTTGAAGGCAACCGGCGTGGCGGTGCTGACCGTCTGGCTGGTGCGGACACTGCTTGTGACGACTTGTGTGATTCCTTCCTCCGGCATGGAGAATTCACTGTACCAAGGGGAACGGATTCTGGTCAGCAAGTGGAGTTACGGGCTGCGTCTGCCTTTCTGTTCGCTTTTCGGCTATCACCGGCTGGCAGCTTCCCGTGCAAGGAAAGGGGATATCGTGCTGTTCAACAATCCGCATCCTGAGAATCAGAAGACGGGAATCGAGTGGCGGGAACTGTTTATCAGCCGTTGCATCGGTACGCCGGGCGATACGCTGATGCTGGACGCTGATTTGAATGATGTAGGCGGAAAGGTGCTGAGCCCGGATGCCAAGTCGCTGTATGCTTATCCGGTATCGACGGAGGATTTGATGCTGACGGTACTGTCGGTGCTGGGTCTCAAGGGCAATGCGCTGGTGGGGTATACTTCCGACGGGGGGTATATCCGGAGTTTCAGCCAGTATGAATATTATTTGCTTTCGCAGAAGCTGGAAGGGCGGATTCCGCTGATTCCGCTGGACGAGAAAAACCGTACGGAGGCGCATCCGTATGTGATTCCGGCAAAGGGAATACCGGTGAAGGTGTATCCGTGGAATGTGACGTTGCTGTGCAACACGATTGTAGCGCATGAGCATCAGCCGGCAGAGGTACGTCACGACACGTTGTGGGTGAAAGGAAAGCCGGTAGAGGCGTACACCTTCAGTAAGGACTACTACTGGATGGCCTCGAACGACCCGGTGAATATCTGTGACTCCCGTCTGTTCGGGCTGGTGCCGGAAGACCATCTGGTGGGAAAGGCCTGGCTTATCTGGTATTCTTCCCGGAAGGGACGTTTCGGGCAACGGGTGCAATGACTAAAAGAGAAAAAATGAAAGATGAAGTGATTTTAGGGTCGGCCTATCTGGCTCCCGTGGAATATTATACTAAACTTTTTGCTTATCCTTCGGTGTATGTGGAGCGGTATGACCACTACATGAAGCAGACCTATCGGAACCGCTGCGTGATTGCATCGGCCGACGGCCCGCTGGCATTGACCATCCCGACAGAAAAGGGGGATGACCTGAAATGCTTGATGAAGGATATACGTATTTCCGACCATGGCAACTGGCGGCACGTGCATTGGAATGCTTTTGTGGCAGCTTACAAGCATAGCCCGTTCTTCGATTATTATGCGGATGAGTTCCATCGGTTTTTTGAGCAGAAGTATGCGTTTTTGTTCGATTTCAATCTGGAATTGTGTGAGTGGGTGTGCCAACAGATTGATATGCAGCCCCGGCTGATACCGACCGACGATTATGTGCCGGAGCCGGAGACTGCGGATGATTTCCGGGAACGGATTCATCCCAAGCGGGATTTCCGGGAGGCGGACAAGGATTTTGTGCCGAAGCCTTATTATCAAGTGTTTGACCAGAAACTGGGCTTCCTGCCTAACCTGAGTGTGATAGACCTGCTTTTTGATATGGGGCCGGAAAGCTTGCTGGTGTTGCGTGACTCTATCGGTGTGTGCAATGAATTTTAAGCATACAGATGCGTCCAAACCAGATTTATATTGTACATTTGCAACTGAATCAATGATTTAACAACATGAATAATCTTCCAACAGTAACGAAAAACCTGCTTATTATCAATGTGCTCTGTTTTCTGGGTATGTTTGTGGCCCGGAAATACGGGGTAGATATAGAGAATCTGCTCGGTCTTCACTTTTTCATGGCCTCTGACTTTAACCTGGGGCAGCTCATCACGTATATGTTCATGCATGCCAACTTCTCGCATATCTTTTTCAATATGTTTGCGGTATGGATGTTCGGACGGGTATTGGAACAGGTGTGGGGACCCAAGCGTTTCCTGACATACTACCTGGTTTGCGGTATCGGGGCCGGACTGATTCAGGAACTGGTGCAGTACCTGGAATATGCCATGGTGTGGTCGAACTATACTTCGGTCGATACGGGACTGGGTGTCATTCCGATGGAAGCCTTCCTGAACCAGCTGACCACAGTGGGTGCTTCGGGAGCTGTGTATGGTATTCTGCTGGCTTTCGGAATGCTGTTTCCCAACAGCCAGATGTTCGTTTTCCCTATTCCGATGCCCATCAAGGCAAAATATTTCGTGATTGGTTATGCGGTATTGGAGCTGGTGCTCGGTTTGGGAGGCGGTGACAATGTGGCACACTTCGCACATTTGGGCGGTATGTTGTTCGGCTTGATACTGATTATTTATTGGAAAAAGAAAAATGGCAGCGGACGGATTTATTACTGATTTGAAACGGAAATTCCAGCAAGGCGACATTGCGGTGCGGTTGGTGTACATCAACGTGGCAGTGTTTCTGGCCGTGACGGTGGTACAGATTTTTCTGACCCTGTTTAATGTGCCTTCATCGCCTTGGATGCATTTCCTGGAGCTGCCAGCGTGGACGGAAGCGTTTATCCGTCAGCCTTGGTCGCTGCTGACGTACATGTTCATGCATGCCGGCGTGTTGCATATTCTGTTCAACATGCTGTGGCTTTTCTGGTTTGGACGTTTGTTCCTGATGTTCTTTTCGGGCAAGCACCTGCGTGGACTGTATTTTCTGGGAGGTATCTGCGGCGGACTGCTGTACATGCTGGCGTATAATGTGTTTCCTTATTTTCAGGAAGTAGTGTATTCGTCTTATCTGCTGGGGGCATCGGCTTCGGTGCTGGCCATTGTGGTGGCAGTGGGTGTACGCGAGCCGAACTATCCGGTGCAGTTCCTGTTCATCGGTACGGTCCGTCTGAAATATGTGGCTTTGTTCATGGTGGTGCTCGATTTGCTGTTCATGACTTCTGGCAATGCGGGCGGACATATCGCACATCTGGGCGGTGCGTTGGCCGGATGGGGATTTGCAGCCGGTTTGCAGCACGGGCGTGATGTCACGAAAGGAATCAATGCGGTGTGCGACTGGTGCATGCGGCTGGGACATCCGGTGAAACGCAAGCCTAAGATGAAGGTGCATTATGGAGGACGTCAGGCCGATTACGATTACAATGTCCGCAAGAAGGAACGGGAGGCTGAAATCGACCGGATTCTGGATAAATTGCGGAAGTCGGGATACAACAGCCTGACGGAAGAAGAAAAAAAGAGATTATTTGACGCGAGTAAGAAATGAATATTCTGGGACATACAGTAAAAGGGGTGCTTCTGCTTGCGAATATCGGGGCGGGAGCGGGATTCCTGTTGTGTGCGTATAGCCCTTCTTTGTCGCCCGTAGCCCATCCGGTGCTTTCGTGTGCGGGACTGTTTTTCCCTTTTTTATTGCTGGCTGTACTGGTGTTTGTACCAGTCTGGCTGTTTTATTACAGACGGTTTTTGTGGGTACCGCTGGCCTTTCTGCTGTTGGGTGGAGGGGCTATTGTGACGTACTGTCCTTTTCGCAGTGCACAGGAAACGGCAGACGGAGAGGTGTTGAAATTCTTGACGTATAACGTGATGGGGATGCAAGGGGATGCAGAAGATGAATCTCATCCGATACAGACTTATATCCAGCAGAGTGATGCCGATGTGGTATGTCTGCAGGAATTCCGTTGGGATGAGAAACAGATGAAAAAAGCGTTTCCAATGTATCCTTACGTGCGGAGTCTGGATGTGGGAAATGGGAACCGGATGGGATGTCTTTCACGTTTCCCTATTCTTTTGGCACGGCCGATATCGTATCAAAGCGGGACGAACGGGAGTTTTCTTCTTCAGTTAAAGATGGAAAAGGATACCTTGACGGTGGTATGCAACCATTTGGAATCGAACAAGTTGGATGCACACGACAAAGAGGTGTATGAAGGATTGTTGAAATCGCCGGATGAACAGAAAGTCAAATCGGACGGGAAGTATCTGATTCGGAAACTGGCGGATGCGGCGGTGATTCGTGCTCCTCAGGCAGATTCTGTGGCTCAGGTCATCTCCCGGGAGGCTACCCAATATTTGCTGGTATGTGGCGATTTCAATGATTCGCCGATTTCGTATGCCCATCGTACCATCGGAAGGGGATTGACCGATGCCTATCGTGCGGCGGGATGGGGGCCGGGGTTTTCTTATAACCGGAATTTCCTGTATTTCCGCATCGATCACCTGTTTGTGAACAAGGGCTTCCGGCCTTTGAAATGCCGGGTGGATAATTCCATTTCGGCTTCCGACCATTATCCGCTGTGGTGCCTGGTAGAGAAATTATAACCTGATAAAAACAATATGATGAAGAATTTAATTTTTGCAGCCGCTATGAGTTGTATGGTATGTGCCTGTGGACAGCAGGCAGCTGATACGGACAATCCGTTTCTGACTGAGTTTGAAACGCCTTATGGCACGCCGGATTTCAACCGGATTAAGGTGGAGCATTATGAACCGGCCTTTCTGAAAGGCATTGAGCAGCAGAATCAGGAAATCAAGGCCATTGTGGAGAATCCGGAAGAACCGACTTTCGAGAATACCATCGTGGCATTGGATAACAGTGGGGAAATCCTGGCTCGGGTGAGTGGGGTGTTCTTTGCTTTGACTGAAGCCGATACGAACGATGAACTGATGGCACTGGAGGGCAAAATCGCTCCGATGTTGTCTGAACACAGTGACAATATTTTCCTGAACCAGGATTTGTATAAGCGGGTAGCTGCCGTACATGCGCAGGAGGAGGCCGGAAAAATCACGCTGACCACAGAGCAGCATTATCTGCTGGATAAATATTACAAGGAATTTGTCCGTTCGGGTGCGGGACTGGATGCACAGAAACAGGAACGTCTGCGCGAAATCAACAAGCAGCTTTCTACACTGACTATCGAGTTTGGCAATCATGTACTGGCCGATAACAACGATTATCTGCTGGTGGTAGACAAGAAAGAAGATTTGGCCGGTCTGCCGGAAGCGGTGATTGAAGGAGCGGCTCATGAAGCAAAAGCGCACGGGAAAGACGGGAAATGGGTATTCACTTTGCAGGAATCCAGCCGTACGCCGTTGCTGCAGTATGCACAGAACCGTGAGTTGAGAAAAAATATTTATCAGGCTTATACCAGTTTGGGCAACCGGGGCAATGCCAACGACAACAAGGACGTGTTGAAACAGGTGCTGGCACTCCGTCTGGAAAAGGCACAGCTGATGGGATTCAGTAACTATGCGGAATACCAGTTGTCCGACAACATGGCCAAGACACCTCAGAATGCGCTGGATTTACTGTATGGATTGTGGAAATATTCCATCAAGAATGCCGAGGCTGAGGCTGCAGAGCTCCAGAAAATCATGGACCGTGAAGGAAAAGGCGAGAAATTGGAAGCATGGGACTGGTGGTATTATGCCGAGAAACTCCGTCAGGAAAAATATAGTCTGAACGAAGACGAAATCAAGCCTTATTTCAGTCAGGAAGACGTGTTCAACGGTTTGTGCATGGTAGTGAACAAGCTGTATGGCATTACCCTTACTCCGTGTGATTCTATCTCGGTGTACAACAAAGATGTGAAAACTTACATTGTGAAGGATGCGGACGGCTCGCTCCTGGGTGTGTTCTACAGTGACTATATGCCACGTGCCAGCAAGCGGAGCGGTGCCTGGATGAGCAATTTCCGTGAAGAACAGGAAGGTGTCCGCCCGTTGATTTACAATGTGGCCAGCTTTACCAAACCGGCCGGTGACATTCCGTCATTGCTGACCATTGATGAGGCTCGTACGATGTTCCATGAATTCGGACATGCCCTGCACGGTTTGCTGACACAGTGTAAGTATAAAGGTGTATCCGGTACCTCGGTGGCACGTGACTTTGTGGAACTTCCTTCGCAGATTATGGAACACTGGGCTGTGGCTCCGGAAGTGCTGAAAATGTATGCCAAGCATTATAAGACCCGTGAGGCCATTCCGGATTCTTTAATTGCCAAGATTGAAAACCAAGCCTTGTTCAACCAGGGATTCATGACGACTGAGTTGCTGGCTGCGGCTATTCTGGATATGGAAATGCACAGTCTGACTACCATGGAAGGCTTTGACGTACTGCAGTTTGAAAAGCAGCTGATGGATAAAATCGGCCTGATTCCGCAAATCGCACCTCGTTACCGTTCTACCTATTTCAATCACATCATGGGTGGCTATGCAGCCGGATACTATTGCTATCTGTGGGCAGAACGCCTGGATACGGATGCATTTGAAGCATTCAAGGAACACGGACTGTTTGACCAGGCTACAGCCACTTCCTTCCGTGAGAACATCTTGGAAAAAGGTGGTTCCGACGACCCGATGAAGTTGTATGTCACCTTCCGTGGGGCAGAACCTAGTATCGAACCGCTGTTGCAGGCACGTGGATTGAAATAAAATGTCTGAATTACAGGGAGTATCCTGTACTTTATAAATAAAAGAAGGAGCTATTGCTTAATTTTTGCAAGCGATGGCTCCTTTTTTAGGCTCTATGGCTTAAATATTTACAATCGTTTCCGCATATCTAATGAAAAAAAACTATATTTGCAACCTTGAATAAACGTATCAAATTTTAAAAGTAAATATAATAAATTAAAGTAACATGCAAAACAAAGGATTTGTAAAGGTTTTTGCGGTATTACTGACCCTTGCGTGTGCTTTTTACCTTTCATTCTCATTCGTTACACGTTATCAGATGAACAAGGCGGCTGAGGACCCGAAGGGTTCGGCACATTACCTGGATTCCATGCAGAATCAGAAGGTGTGGTTGGGGATTTACACGCTGAAACAATGTCGTGAGATGGAAATCGGGTTGGGTTTGGACCTGAAAGGTGGTATGAACGTCATTCTGGAAGTTTCCGTACCGGACGTAGTGAAGGCGTTGGCCGACAACAAACCGGATGAAGCCTTTAACAAGGCTGTGGCTGAAGCTGCCAAATTGCAGATTAACAGTCAGGAAGATTTCGTGACCCTGTTTGTCAGAGAATACAAAAAACTGGCTCCGGAAGGCAAACTTGCTGAACTTTTTGCCACCCAGCAGTTGAAAGACAAAGTGAATACCCGTAGTACAGACGCAGAAGTTGAGAAAGTATTGCGCGAGGAAGTAAAAGCTGCCGTAGACAACTCTTACAATGTTTTGCGTACACGTATCGACCGTTTTGGTGTGGCTCAGCCGAACATCCAGACACTGGAAGGAAAGATGGGCCGTATCATGGTGGAACTGCCGGGTATCAAGGAACCGGAGCGTGTGAGAAAACTCTTGCAGGGTTCTGCCAACTTGGAATTTTGGGAAACTTTCGAAGCAAAAGATATCGTGCCGGTATTGGCTTCTGCTGATAACCGCGCCCGTGGCTTGCTGAACAACGAGGCTCCTGCTGATTCTGTACAGGCTGAAGCCGATACGACTGCAGTGGCTCAGGCTTCTGCCGTTTCTGCCAAAGACAGCTTGACGGCTGCCCTGAAGGGAGAGACACCGGCTGCTTCCAACGCCGATATGGAACAGATGAAAAAAGAACATCCGTTGTTGTCTGTACTGCAGCTGAACCAGAGCGGAGTAGGTTGTATCGTAGGTTATGCCGATTATAAAGATACAGCCGATGTGAACCGTATCCTGAACATGAAGGCCGTGAAGGAAGTGATGCCGCGCGACCTGAAACTGATGTGGGGTGTAAGAGCTTCTGATTTGGATAAGAGCGGACGTATTTTTGAGTTATATGCTATTAAATCTACCCAACGTAATGGTCGTGCGCCGTTGGAGGGGGATGTTGTTACAGATGCTCGTGATTCCTATGATCAGTATAACAAACCTTGTGTAACGATGGCTATGAATACGGAAGGTGCTCGTCGTTGGGCGCAATTGACTAAAAAGAATGAGGGCCGTGAAATTGCTATCGTATTGGATGGATATGTATACAGTGCCCCACGTTCTAACGGTGAAATTGCTGGAGGTCATTCTGAGATTACAGGTAATTTTACTCCAGAGCAGACAAAAGACTTGGCCAACGTGTTGAAATCCGGTAAGATGCCGGCTCCGGCACATATCGTACAGGAAGACATTGTAGGTCCGTCTCTGGGACAGGAATCTATCAACCAGGGTATCGTATCCTTCATCGTGGCTTTGATTGTCCTGATGGCTTACATGTGTGTGATGTACGGATTCATTCCGGGTATGGTGGCCAACGGTGCGTTGTTCATCAACTTCTTCTTCACACTGGGTATCCTTTCCTCTTTCCAGGCTGCCTTGACGATGTCCGGTATCGCCGGTATGGTGTTGTCACTGGGTATGGCCGTGGATGCGAACGTATTGATTTATGAACGTACGAAAGAAGAGCTTCGTGCAGGCAAGGGAACCAAGCAGGCTTTGGCCGAAGGTTACAAGAACGCGTTTTCTGCCATCTTCGACTCTAACTTGACTTCTATCATCACAGGTGTTATCCTGTTCAACTTCGGTACCGGTCCGATCCGTGGTTTTGCCACTACCTTGATTATCGGTATCCTCTGTTCGTTCTTCTCAGCCGTGTTCTTGACTCGTCTGGTTTACGAACACTTCATGAACAAAGACAAATGGTTGAACCTGACATTCACTACAGGCGTTTCAAAGAACCTGATGCAGAATGTACACTATAACTTCATGGGTATTACCAAACGTTCGTTTACGATTTGGGCGATTATCATTGTAGTATGTATCGTTTCTTTCTTTGTACGCGGACTGGCACAGAGTATCGACTTCACCGGTGGACGTAACTTCGTGGTTCAGTTTGAACAGGTGGTACAGCCGGAAACCGTACGCGACCTGCTGCAGCCGAAAGTGGGAGATGCCAACGTACAGGCCATTGCCTTGGGTACAGATGGAAAGACTATCCGTGTGACTACCAACTACCGCATCAACGAAGATTCTCCGACAATCGATGCCGAAATCGAAGAGTTCCTTTACAATGCATTGAAAGAAGGTAACTTGCTGGGCAAGGGTACTACGCTCGAAATCTTCATCGACCGTGATAACCGTGCCGGAGGTTCTATCATCAGTTCTCAGAAGGTAGGTCCTAGCATTGCCGACGACATCAAGACATCCGCTATCTGGTCGGTTGTACTGGCTCTGATTGCCATCGGTGTGTATATCCTGATTCGTTTCAGCAACATCGCCTTCAGTATCGGTGCTACGGTGGCATTGATGGTAGATACCGTATTGATTATCGGTGCCTACTCCTTGTGCTACGGATGGATGCCGTTCTCTCTGGAAATTGACCAGACGTTCATTGGTGCCATCCTGACGGCCATCGGTTACTCTATCAACGATAAGGTGGTTATCTTCGACCGTGTGCGTGAGTTTATCGGTCTGTATCCGAAACGCGAACGTGCCCAGCTGTTCAATGACTCATTGAATACGACTTTGGCCCGTACCATCAACACTTCTTTGAGTACCTTGATTGTGTTGCTGAGTATCTTCATCCTGGGTGGTGACAGCATTCGTAGCTTTGCATTCGCCATGATTCTGGGTGTGGTAATCGGTACATTGTCTTCTTTGTTCGTGGCTGCTCCGGTAGCTTACCTGACTATGGGACACAAGATGCCGAAGCAAGTAGGTGAAGTAGAGGAAGCATAATAAGATTCTGATATAATGTTTGAAGAACGGCTGTTTTCCGCGTGAAGACAGCCGTTTTTTTATGCGTTCTTTCGTGCTGGAAAACGCCTTTGCGTTTGTCCTTAAACGCAAGGACGTTTGTCTTCAAACGCAAGTGCATTTAAAGTAAAACTCCCTTACGTTCTCAACCAAACGTAAAGGAGTTTCAAATCAAACGTGAGGACGTTTTTTATCGGGGATGAAAAAAGGTTCTCAACCCTCCTTTTCGTTGGTCGTATCCTCGATAGAAGTCCCTGTCAGCTGCTTCAGATAGTCTGAGGCCGACATGCCGAATTCTTCTTTAAAACACTGGCGGAAATACACGTTGCTGTTGATGCCCACTTTGAAGGCGATTTCGGAGATGGTATATTTGCCCTCCAGCAGGTATTTCTCAGCCAGGTGCATTTTGATTTTCCGGATATATTCGTTGGTAGACATCCCTGTAAGCGCTTTCACTTTTCGGTAAAGCGTGGAACTGCTCATGCATAATGCGTTGGACAATACAGTGATATCCACGTTTTCTGCTGCGGAGAGGCTTTCCGTTATGATCTGGGTAATCTTGTCCAGGAATTCTTTGTCCAGTTTGTTCATCGATTCCGTGATGATGGCCCTCTTTTCCTCCATGCTTTGTCTTTGTGGCTTCTCCGGCCGGATAGCGAAACGTTCGGACAGTAGTCTCCGTTGTGCCAGCAGGTTACTGATTCGACTCTGCAGCAGGCTGGCGCTGAAAGGCTTGGTGAGGTAGGAGTCGGCCCCGGCCTGATATCCTTCCTCCTTGTCGGTGATGCTGTCTTTTGCAGTGAGGAGAATCACTGGGATATGGCTGGTACGGATGTCTGTTTTCAGCTTCTGGCACATCACGATACCGTTCATCACGGGCATCATGATGTCACTGACGACAATGTCGGGGGCACATTCAGTGGCTATTTTCAGCCCCTCCTTTCCATTAGAGGCGGTTTTCACTTCATATAAATCCGTGAACGCATCGGCAATATAGTCTCGGATGTCGGCATTGTCTTCCACCACCAGTACGATGGGACGTGAATTTTTTGCGTTGTCTGCCATTTCCAGCTTTTCCATGGTTTCTTCTTTCACTTCCTGCGTTTCTTCCTCTGTATGTATATCCTCTCCATGCAAGGCATTGGGATAAGTGTTGTTGGCCTGTAAACGCAGGTAGAAGGTTGTACCGATGTCGGGGAGGCTTTTCACTTGGATATCCCCTTCATGCAGGGTGACCAGATTCTTTACCAAGGCCAGTCCGATGCCTGTTCCCGAAGCCTGATGCTCCCCGCTTTCCTGATAATAGCGTTCAAAGATATGGTCGAGCGCCTCCTTTCCGATGCCATAGCCGGTATCTTCCACGGAAAGCTGTGCATATCGTACATCGTTTTCCGTAACCCATTCTGCCCGTACACGCACATAGCCTTTTTCGGTATATTTCAGCGCGTTGGAAATCAGGTTGTCCAGAATCATCATGATGACCTCCTTGTCGAAGAACAGAATCATGTTCTCTTCTTCCACCTCTATTAATATCTGTATGTTGGGATTGTTGTTCAATTCCTTGTATTTCAGCCCGGTTTCATAGACCGCGCTGGTCAGGTTCCCTTTGGTGACACACAGTTTCTTGTTCTGAGTCTCCGTTTTCCGGAAATCCAGTATCTGGTTAATCAGGTTCAGCAGGCGGACAGCACTTTGATGGATGACCGAAATCCGGTGGTGGTCTTTGGGAGAAAGGCTGCTGTTTTTCACCATGTCTTCCAGTGGTCCTAGAATCAGGGTAAGCGGTGTGCGTAATTCGTGCGTAATGTTGGTGAAGAACCTCAGCCGTTCGTCATTCAGTCTCTGTTCCTGTTCGTGACTCATCTTTTCAGACTCATACAGATACTCCAGGTTCAGTTTGCGTTTATAGGCCCACAGTCCGCCGATGAGGATTCCGACACCTCCAAGTACGTAAAGAATTTTTGCCCACCAGGAGAGCCAAAGGGGAGGAGCGATGATGATTTCCACTTTTGAGATATCATCCGACCACTCTTGGTTCCGGATGCGGGTTTTCACCTGGAACTCATATTTCCCCGGCGGCAGATTGCGGAAAGTCACGTTGTGCGGGTCTTTCACCGTGTACCATGCGTTTTCAAGTCCCTTCAGCATATAGGCATATTCCACTCTTTCGTTCAAGGAATAATCCTGTATGTGGAAGGAAATGTTGAAATTGTTCTGCAAAAATTTCAGCCGTATGCTTTCCCGGTTAATCAGGGGAATTTCCGTTTCATTGCTGTTTTCCGAGGTCAGCGGTTCATATATCGTTATTTTTCCGATTACAGCTTTGGGAGATTGTTTTTTATCCAGAATCTGGCTGGGAGTAAAATAGCACAGTCCGTTGGTCGAACCGAAGTAGAGAGTGTGGTTTTTATCCTTACAAACACTTCTACCCATAAAGCTGGCCATGGGGATGTTGTCCCTGTAATCGTAATTATAGATATCTTGCCTGTCTTTGGACAGACAGCTGATTCCTTGATTGGTGCTGAACCAGATATTTTTGTCGTCATCTTCTGTAATGGCCCAGATGAAAGTGTTGGTCAGTCCTTCATTACGTTGGAAGATTTTATACTTCCAAGGTGACTGGTTCTCAAATTGTACGAGTCCTTCCCCGGTAGCTGCCCATATATTCCCGGTTGAATCTTCAAAAAGCTGGTTGATGGTATTGGATGGGAATCCTCTGAAGGTGTTGAACTCCTTTAATTGTTTCCAATTGGGAGAATAAAGAAAGATTCCACTTCCAAAACTTCCTACCCATATTTGCCCTTTGGAGTCTTTGATGACTGAGCGTACCAGATTGTCGGGCATATTGATGTGATGGAGAATCTTTTGGGAGTTTCTGTCTATCTGAAAAACCCCTTCGCTCGTACCTACCCAGATGATGCCTTCCTTATCCTCAAAGAGTGACCGCACGTCATAGGTAGCCTGTTCCTTGGGAAAGATTTGCCGGAAGTTTTTAGTATGCTTATCATAGAACATGATACCTCCATAAAAGATGCCGAACCAAAGGTTGCCTTTCTGGTCACACAATGCGGCCTGTATGGAGTTTCCACTAAGGTTTCCACTGTTTTCGGTATAAGTCGCTATTCTTTGTCCGTTTTCCAGTACGTTGATACCTCCTCCGTCTGTGCCCACCCATAAAGTGCCTTGTTTGTCAATGCAGACAGCGCTGGCGATATGGGCATTTAAATTGCTTCCCGGAGAGTTGGGGGAATAGCTGAACGATTTGAACAAGGCTGCATTGGGACTGAGAAAATTCACTCCTCCTCCCCATGTGCCGGCCCAGATGTTCTGGTTGGAATCTTGAAACAGGCAGCGTACGGTCGAATTATTCAGGTTGTATTCATTGTCTCCGGCCTGAATGAAGTGGACCTCTTCGGCTGTATTGAACATGCTTTTGGACAGGTCAATAATGGCGATGCCGCCAAATTCCGTGGCCACCCACAGCTCGTGTTCATTGAATTGCTGGATGTCATAAATGCGGTGAGAAAGGGGAGAGCCTTTTTCTCCAAAACGGATGAAGTTTTCCGTTTCAGGTTTATAAAGTGCCAGTCCCTTTTCTGTGCCAATCCAGATGTTGCCTGTATTGTCTTTGAAAATGCATTGTACGTTGTTGCTTGGGAGGGTGTGGATGTCTTGTTTGTCGTACGTAAAGTTCTTGATTCTTTTGTCCTTGATGGAAAGGATACTCATCCCATGCTGTGCGTGTCCGATGTATAAGTTTCCTTTGTGGTCGTCTGCCACTGCCCAGACCGTATTACTGGGGAGTCCGGGGACAGTGCCCTGATTATAATGTGTGAATTTTCCGGTGGCTTTATCCAGATAGTCGATGCCTCTCCAGTACGTGGTTATCCATAAATTTCCATCGGCTGCAACCGACAGGCTGGTGACATCGTTGGTGGCGATGCTGTTCGGGTCTTTGGGGTTGTGTTGGAAGACAATCTGCTGGCATGTCTTATAGTTGAATGCATTTAATCCTGCCCGTTGGGTGGCAATCCATAGAATAGGCTCTTTGGGGTCGTCCAACAGACAATTTAGTTCATTGCCTGTCAAGTTGAGTGAACTCCTTTCTTCTTTTTTGTAGAATGAAGTGAAGGAATTTCCCTCCAATTTGTTCAGTCCTTCTTCGGTGGCGAACCAAAGATAGCCGTTTTTGTCTTCCGCGATGTCGATGACATAGCTGTTGGAGAGTTTTTTCTCCAGTCCTAACTTTTTAATGGTGTAGAGTTGTGCCTGGATAACAAGGGATTGCAGGAGTAAAAGCAAGGTAAAACAAGTTCTCATATCATGGATTTTTTAGCGTTTCAAAAATACGAATATTTGTGGAATTAACAGTATGTAAATCGTGCAATGAGCGATTTGTGGTCGCTCATTGCACGATAGGTTTTGTATTAAATTTAAGGTAATAAGTATTTTCGCACTCGAAAAAATAATGTTTAATCATAAATGCTAATAATTATGAGGACAAGATTCTTGAAAGTTTCTTTGCTCTGTGTGCTTTTTGCCACAGGGGTCTTTGTAACAGGTTGTAGTGATGATAATAAGTATGCGGATGTGGATGGGGAAGCACCTGTTGCAGTATTAAAAGCTGACCATATTCAGAGTGGTGCCGGACATGACTTCACGATTGAAGGAACGCTTACGGATGCAGACGGTATTTCTGCAATTAAATTGGAATGTGCAGATTTGTATCTGAACAAGACCATTGATTTGATTGATATTTATGGGGCTCCTCAAACCTCTTACGATTTGAGCTATAAATTCAGTCTGGCAAAAGATGAAGTCGGTGAACAGTTCACGGTAAAGGTAACTGTCATAGATGTCGGTGGACGTGAGACTTCACAAGATGTGTTGATTACAATGGACGGAGATTTTGAGAATCCCGTATTTGCAGTGGCGCCGGAAGATGGTAGCTTGGTGGCTATGTTGTTGAGAGATGGAAGTGTGGATCCTTATGATATGCAGCTTCAGTTGACTGACGACCGGGCATTGAAATCTTTGTATTTGGATATCGAAGGTGCTGCGGGGTATGAAGATGTAGTAATAGACATTGATAGTGTACCTTCTTTTACTTATACTTGGAAGATTGAATTGCCTGCTGAGAAGAAAGATTATCCGGCAACTATCGTAGTGACTGACTATGCAGAAAAAACTGATACCGTTAGATGTACGATATCTGTTACCGATGTGGTTGATTTTGAAAAAATGTATTTAGCAGATGTGGCCACTGATGCAGAACTGAATAGCGATGTATTTGGCGTCCCGATGTTGGTTAATCACGTAGGGGAATATCAGTATGAAGCTCTCTATTATAATGCGAAGAGTGGTACGGAGATTTATTTCCTTCCGCAGAATACAAGTTTTTCTCCGATATGTTATGGTCTTGATCCTGCAAATAACGAGAGACTGACAGATAATCCTTCTTTGGCAGAACCAATTGTATTGGATCAAGCAAATGTATATTATAAGATTGATTTCAATATTCTGGAGAAGACGTACAGCATGAGTGTTTATTCCTTGGAGGAAGCTCAAGATCCATGGGATCCTACTGTGCTGACATACGGTGAGAAATGCTTTGACCTTTGGGGAGACGGTTCTGAATATATCAACTTCACATTTGGATTGACTTCTGATAATCCTACAGGTGTAAAATCATTCATTCAAGATGAAACAAATCCTCATTTGTTCTATTCTGAACCGATGGAACTGGCATCCGGTGAGCAGATGAATTTTATTATCCATAATTATCATACTTCTGAATGGTGGAACATGGTTAGATGGTGTAGTAATACTGAAACGGATTTGGATGTCTTCAATTATTATACACAGAGCGGATCACAAAATGATAAATACACAGGACCGAAGACTGGAAATGATGTATGGTCAAAGCCCACAGTGACTGTAGGAGGTACTTATCGTTTCTACTTCGATTCACATTTGGGTAGAGCCAAATTAGTAAAAGAATAATTAACCAATAATCATAAAACATGAAGAAACAATTTTTAATTGTATGTCTGATGCTGCTCTCGTTGTGTGGCTATGCACAGACACTTACTGTGAAAGGAACGGTAACTTCAGCTTCCGACAAGGAACCTATGATTGGTGCCACCGTGCAGATCAAAGGTTCAGGAAATGGAACGATTACCGGATTGGATGGTGACTATACGTTGACGAACGTCTCTTCAAATGCCGTATTGGTCTTTTCTTCTATTGGATATGACACACAGGAAATCCCTGTAAATGGAAAGACGGTCATTAATGTCGTATTGAAAGAAGCTACCGAGTTGTTGGATGAAGTAGTCGTAATCGGTTATGGTACCGTAAAGAAAAGCGACTTGACCAGCTCCATTTCTACTGTAAAAGGAGAAGAAATCACGCAGTCTGTAACGGGTAACGCCATGGATGCCTTGCAAGGAAAAATCAATGGTGTGCAAGTGGCCAGCGGTGGTGGACCGGGTACTACTCCGAAGGTCTTGATTCGTGGTGTCACTACTGTCAACGGTAGTAATCCGCTTTATGTAGTGGACGGTATGCCGGTTGGTGATAACATCAATTTCTTGAACAGCAATGATATTGAATCTATGGAAGTATTGAAGGATGCTTCTGCAGCTGCTATTTATGGTACTCGTGCTTCTAACGGTGTCATCTTGATTACTACGAAAAAAGGTAAATCTGGTAAGGCAAATGTGAACTTTAGTGCTTCTGTAGGTTTCCAGACTATTGCGAAGCCGGATATGGCAGATGCCGCTGAATATAAAGAAGTATATAACAAACGTTATACGAACGATGGCTCTACTTCCAACTGGAACGATACGGGAGCTACTACCAATCCGGGCGGAACAGACTGGTGGGATACAGTGGTCAACAAGACTGCCTTGGTTCAGAACTATGCTTTGAGTGTGGCTGGAGGTACAGACAAGCTGGTATATAACTTCAGCTTGGGTTATTACCGTAACAACTCTCAGTTTGATGTAGGTTATTGGGATAAGATCAACGTACGTTTGAATACCGAATATACCTTTAATAAGTATGTAAAGATGGGTGTGGACATCGCTCCCCGTATGGAATCATGGGACGATACACCGAATCAGTTCTCGTCTGCCATGTCAATGGACCCTACAACTCCTGTATTCAAGCCGGAATCAGAATGGGTAGATAATGAATATAACAATTACCAGCGTTCTTACAACAACCAGACTTGGAACCCGGCAGGTTCTATTGCCCGTTCCAACAGTCATTCACGTGAGATGGGTGCACTCTTGAATGCTTATTTGCAGATTAACCCTATCCAGAAACTGACTTTGCGTACACAGTTTGGTACCAATGCACATTTCCGTCGTTCAGACAGCTTTACACCGGAATTTAGCTTGGACCCACTGGAAAAGACCGATTTGAATGAAATTTCTCGTCAGTCACAGGAATGGTTAGACTGGAACTGGACAAACACCATTACTTATGCCGACACTTTTGCTGAAAAGCACAACTTGAATGTCATGGGAGGTTTCACTGCAGAACGTTATGCATGGTATAATACGAAAGCTTTACGTCGTGATTTGCCGAGCAACATCGACCAGATGCAGGAAGTAAATGCCGGTAATGCAGACAATGCAGAGGCTTATGGTGAAACAACTTTCAACTCCATGGTTTCTTTCCTGGGACGTGTGATGTATAACTATGCTAACCGCTATTATATTTCTGCTTCGTTACGTGCGGATGGTTCTTCTCGTTTCCCTGCAGGAAATAAATATGCGTTGTTCCCATCTGTATCTGCTTCTTGGCGTGTAATCAGTGAGGAATTTATGCAAAACCAGTCAATCTTCAGTGACTTGAAAGTCCGTGGAGGTTGGGGTCGTGTAGGTAACCAGAACATTGACAACAATGCTACTCTGACTTTGTTGGACCAGACACAGTATTATTTTGGTAAGACAAGTACATTGGCAAACGGTTACTTTATTTCTACCGTAGGTAATAATCAGCTGAAATGGGAAACCGTGGAAGACTGGAACGTGGGATTGGATATGTCATTCCTTGAATCTCGTTTGGGCGTGACTTTTGAATATTTCCAGAAGAAATCAAAAGACATGCTGTATGAAAAACAGAATATCTTCGCAATCGGTTATCCGAACTGGAACAGTACAGTATGGATGAACGTAGGTAGCATGAAGGCATACGGATGGGAATTAGGTTTGGACTGGCGTGATCAGAAGGGTGATTTCTCTTATAACATCGGTTTGAACTTGTCTTCTGTACGTAATAAAGCCATCAAGTTCTCTGGTGATGGACCGATTTATACCGGTGGATTCAACAGTGACCAGATTATCAGCAACGAGGATGGAGGTCTGATTTCTCGTTTCTACGGTTATGTGGCAGACGGACTGTTCCAGAACTGGGATGAGGTGTATGCACATACCGACGAACACGGAAATCTGATTCAGCCTAATGCTCAGCCTGGAGATATCCGTTTCAAGGACTTGAACCACGATGGTAATCTGGATGCCAGCGACAAGACTTTCATCGGTAACCCTTATCCGGACCTGATGATTGGTTTGAACCTGGGATTTACGTATAAGAATATCGATTTTGCCGCCAACTTCTATGGTACTGTGGGAAATGATATCTTTAATACGACAAAAGGATATTATTCTGGTGCCAACGGTCAGAATGTGTGGGCTGGTACACTGAATAAGGCATGGGATGGTGAAGGAACAAGCAACGACATTCCTCGCTTGTCTTATAACGACCTGAACCTGAACTATCAGCGTGTGTCCAGTTTCTATGTGGAAGATGGTTCTTATTTGCGTTGTAAATTGTTGCAGATTGGATATACTTTGCCTAAACAATGGGTAGGAGGTGCTAACTTGCGTATTTCATTCTCTGCACAGAATCCGTTTACGATTACCGGTTATTCAGGTATGGACCCGGAACGTCCGATGCTGGATGGTAGTGTAATTGAAACAGGTATCGATAACATTGCTTATCCGAACCCGCGTACATTCTTGTTTGGTATAGACTTTAAATTTTAATTCTTGAATAACTATGAAACAGCTATTAGCAATATTAACATTGTTTTCCTCGCTGACCTTTACTTCCTGCGAAGACTTCCTGACGGAAGAGGTGCGTGGACAGCAGAACCTCGACACTTATTTCACTACAGCCGATGAGTGCGAGTCCTATATTACCGGCTGCTACCAGGATATTACCTGTGGCGGATGGTGGAACATCAATACGGTATGGCTTTTGTCTGAGATGTGTAGTGATGATGCATGGATGGGAAATACCACACAGAGCCAGAGTGATTATATCTCATTGGCTCATTACCAAGGTAACGGAGCAAGCAATGGTCCGATTTCCAACTTCTGGCAATATCGTTACAAAGGTATCTTGCGTTGCAATGTGGCTATCGACCGTATCGGAAATGCAGGCTTGGAAGATAAAGAACTTCAAGACCGTTTAGTGGCAGAAGCTCGTTTCCTGCGTGGATATTTCTATTTTGAACTGGCTAGAAACTTCGGAGGAGTTCCTCTGATTACAGAGTTCAAGATGCCGGAAGAAATTCAGGGCATCACTCGTGCTTCGTTGGAAGATACTTATAAGTTTATTGAAGAAGATTTGAAGGCTGCTGCCGAAGTATTGCCTAAACGTAGTGAATATGCCGATGCGGACATGGGTCGTGCTACCAGTGGAGCTGCACTGGGTTTGCTGGGTAAGGTTTATCTGTATCAGGAAAAGTGGACAGAAGCTCGTGATGTGTTGCAGAAACTGATTCCGGAATCTGGTTATACGGGAGAAGATGCACAGACTACCGAATATGATTTGCTTCCTGACTTCGGAGATGTATGGAACAAGAACTATGACAACAGTGTGGAAAGCCTTTTCGAAGTGCAATATGAATATCATCCTACATTGGCATTAGGAGGTTCTCTTTCAACGGTGACTGGTGCCCGTAGCTGTGGTGCCGCATTGGGAGACGGATGGGCATGGTGCCAGCCTTCTGCCAACCTGGAAGCTGCTTATAGTGAAGATGATGTACGTCGTGAATGGACAATTATCAAAACTGGATGTACGGAAATCAAAGGAGAAACAGCCGACAATTTTGCAACAATCTTGAAAGATAACAAAGAGATTGCTAACTATAAGGAATATGTGGAAAGATATAATCTGCCGGAAAATTGCTTGGTAATTGATCCGTCGGGTCATAAATCAGCTCGTATCATCCGTAAATATTATCTTCCGTTGAATGACCGTCCTGAGGTGTACAACACAGACAAGAGCCCGCTGAATCATCGTATCCTGCGTTATGCGGATGTATTGCTGATGTATGCGGAAGCTTGCAACGAGTTGGGAGATGATACACATGCACAGGCTGCACTGAACCGTGTACGTAATCGTGCAGGTCTGGCTTCTGTGACGGTGACTGGTAATGACCTTCGTCATGCCATCCGTAATGAACGTCGTCTGGAACTGGCTTTTGAACAGAATCGTTTGTATGATATCCGCCGCTGGAAAGACGACAATGGCAAACCGGTAATCGCCAACTTGATGGGTGAAAATGGTTCATTTGTGAAATGGAACACAGATCCTGCTACTCGTGATGCAATGGAATGGGATAATCAGGGTGAAGCAAGCGATAAAGGAAAATCATTCCGTGAAGACCGCGACCTTCTTTTCCCGATACCTTTGTACGAGGTAACGATGTCGAACGGATCTATCGAACAGAATCCAAATTGGAACTAATAGGGTAAAAAGATGAATTGATTATGCCATTCAGAGGAATGTCTTAAGTTCTTCTGGATGGCATTTTTATTTAAAATTTTGTAGTGATGAAAAAATATGCAATCATATTGGGCGCTTTGAGTCTGGCCGCATGCAGTGATAACACTCCCGAAAATCCTGGAGAAAATCAGGAAGAAATAGTCAGTGTGGAAAAAAATGTAACGATTAATGCGGGACAGGCTTTTCAGACAATGGTCGGCTTTGGTGCATCCGACTGTTGGACACCTGCGTATATTGGTAAATATTGGACAAGTAGCCGTGACCGTATTTCTGAACTTTTGTTCTCCTCGGAAATTGTGGATGGACAGCCAAAAGGAATCGGACTCTCCATGTGGCGGGTAAATTTAGGCGGTGGAAGCGCAGAACAAGGCGATGGAAGTGGTATTGTAGACAAATCACGACGTGCGGAATCTTATCTGACGGATAACTTGTCGTTGGACTGGACGCGTTGTGAGGGGCAGCGGTATTTCATGAGCCGGGCTAAAGAGTTTGGAATTGATAATTTCGTTTTGTTTAGTAATACTCCTCCGGTGCAGTACACCTTGAACGGAAAGGGATTTTCCCAAAATGGAGGCAGTGCGAACCTGAAATCAGAGTGCTATGATGATTTTGCTTCTTATATGGCGGAGGTCGCTAAACATTATGTGGATGAAGGATATCCGGTCAGCCATATCTCTCCGGTGAATGAACCGCAGTATAATTGGGATGGGAATGGTCAGGAAGGTAGTGGCTGGAAGAATGAGGAAGTGGCTAAACTGGCTCGGGAGCTTGATGCTCAGCTGACTCAAAAAGGCCTTTCTACTAATATTTTATTAGGAGAATCCGGAGATTGGGAGTATCTTTACAAGGTGAAGGATGATGCGAACCGCAGTAATGTACTTTCGGCCTTTTTCTCTTCTTCATCTCCTGCCTATGTGGGTAATCTGTCGCATGTGGAGAAGTTGATTTGTGGACATAGTTATTGGACAGATGGCACGTGGGATGGAATGCGTGACGTGCGTAAAAAAGTGGCACAGGCTGCCGAACAGTATGGGGTAGATGTGTGGCAAAGTGAATGGAGTATGCTGGGCGATAATTATAGTTCGTCGGAATTTGTCGGATATGATGCCGCTTCAGAAATGGATATCGCTTTGTATATGTCGAAAGTCATTCATAACGACCTGACGGTGGCTAACGTTACTTCCTGGAATTATTGGGTAGCAATGGATGTGTCCAGATGGGGACAGAAGAACCGTTTCTTATTGGTGGCATTGACTCCTAAAGGTTGGGCCGGAGACAAGGAAAGCATAGATAATCTGGAAGAAGAAGGAAGCTTCAATGCGACTTCAACTTTGTGGGTATTGGGTAATTACAGCCGTTTTATCCGTCCTGGATATCATCGGATTTCTATGACATTGAATGAGTCGATGAGTTTCTTCGGTTCTGCCTGGATGTCACCGCAGCAGGATTGCATTGTAGCGGTGTACACGAACTTGTCGAGCAAGGGCATTCGTTTGAACGAAACACGTCAGAATTGGGGTGGAGAACCGAAAACCATCAAGACGTATACCACTTCGGGCACCAAGCAATTGGTTGAGAAAGTTGTGCAAGAGGGAGACCCCGTGGTGTTGGATGCGGAAAGTGTGACTACTGTAGTGTATGAACTGAAATAGGAACCAATAAATTGAAGATGAAGAATAAGGTATTTTGGATGGTGTTATTAGGGCTGTTTTCTTGTATGTCGATGCATGCCCAAGTCTCTTTCGGAGAGGCAAAAAAATTTAACGATGGCTGGTTGTTCAGCCTTTCGGATGATAGCCTGAGTGCATCTGTTTCGTATGATGACAGTAAATGGCGGAAGCTGGACTTGCCACACGACTGGTCTATCGAGGGACAGCTGTCGCCTTCACTGGCAAGCTGTACGGGCTATCTGCCGGGAGGAATAGGTTGGTACCGGAAACATTTTCAGCTGACTGATGAGGCCGCACGTCATTATATCTATTTTGAAGGTGTGTATAACCGGAGTGAGGTGTATTTGAACGGACATCTCCTGGGAAAGCGCCCCAACGGATACATTTCTTTTATGTACGACATGACTCCGTATTTGAAAGAAGGCGACAATGTGCTGGCCGTGCGTGTAGACCATAGCCGGTATGCAGATTCCCGCTGGTACACGGGCTCGGGTATTTACCGGGATGTGTGGATGGTAGCGGCACCGGAGATTCATTTGGCACAATGGGGATTAGGTTGGCATGCAACTTCGATTACCGACAAGCAGGCTGTCGTTTCAGTAGAACTGGAAGTAGAAAAGCATGTAAAGGCTGAGGGCCGACTGGAAGTGAAGGCTGCCTTGTATGATGCGGATGGGAAGCTTGTGGCAGAAAACCGGAAAGATGTGGCTGGAAAGGAGAAAGGACTTTCCAAGCAAACGCTTTCGTTGAAGGTGAAGAAGCCGCACCGCTGGAACCTGAATGATCCTTATCTTTATACATTGAAGGCTGAGCTGTATTGCGATGGAAAGCGGATAGATGGCGCCTCTAGTTCTGTAGGCTTGCGTACACTTCAGTTTGATGCCAACAAGGGATTCGCATTGAACGGACAGTGGATGAAGGTGAAAGGGGTGTGTCTGCATCATGATGCCGGAGTGCTGGGTGCAGTCGTACCGCCGGAGGTTTGGGAAAGACGTTTGAAGAACTTGAAAGCAATCGGGGCGAATGCCATTCGTATGAGCCACAATCCGCAGGCTCCGGTGCTGTATGATTTATGTGACCGCATGGGATTTCTGGTCATGGATGAGGCTTCTGATGAATGGGAATTTCCGAAGCGAAAATGGATAAAAGGATGGAATGTGGGAGAACCCAGTTATGACGGTTCTTTCGACTTCTTTGAAGAATGGATTGAGCAGGACGTGACGGATATGGTACGTCGCGACCGGAATCATCCGTCTGTCTTTTTGTGGAGTATCGGAAATGAGGTGGATTATCCCAATGACCCTTATTCTCATCCGATATTGGATGGAGCAAAGATTAACCAGCCGATGTTCGGTGGCTATAAGCCCGACGCGCCCGACGCCATGCGGATTGGGGTGATTGCCCAGAAACTGGCGGCTTGTGTGCGGGCCGTAGACACTTCACGTCCGGTTACGGGGGCACTGGCCGGTGTAATCATGTCCAACCAGACAGCTTACCCGGAAGCGGTAGACGTGGTGGGGTATAATTATACGGAAGACCGTTATGCAGAAGACCACAAAACTTATCCGAAGCGTATCATTTACGGAAGTGAAACCGGAGTAGGCATTGAGGCCTGGCATGCTGTTCGTGACAATGATTTCATTTTCGGACAGTTCCTTTGGACGGGTACTGATTATCTGGGTGAGGCCGGAAGATGGCCGTCCCGTGGATTGTATACAGGTTTGCTGGACTTCGGTAGTTTTGCGAAGCCGCGTGGTTATTTCCGGGCTTCGTTGTGGAGCGATAAACCGATGACATACATCGGTACTTATCCGGTGAAACCGGGACACAGTTGGCTTTCCATGGATGCCTGGGACAGCTGGAACTATGCTCCGGGCCAGCTGATTCGGGTGGTATGTTATACCAACGCACCACAGGCACGCCTGTTGCTCGACGGAAAGGAAGTCGGACCGATGAAGCCTTACGATGACAAGAGCGGAATCATCTACTGGGACATTCCTTATCAGGACGGAGAACTTCGTGCCGAAGGTTGTGATGAAAGCGGAAAGGTGCTTTCTACCTATACCATAAAGACTTCGGGACGTCCATACGCGCTGCGGGCTACGGTAGATAAGGACGTGTTGTCGCCGGAAAAAGCTACGGCTCATGTTACGATTGAAGTGGTCGATGAGCAGGGCACTGTGGTGAAATTGGGAGACAACGAAGTGACTTGTGAAATTGAGGGCCCCGCTCGTCTTTTAGGATTGGAAGGCTCAGATAACAGTGACATGAGTGATTATACGGATAACCGTCATCGGGTTTATCACGGCCGTTTGCTGGCTTATATCCAAACTACAGGACAGAAAGGAGAGATTCGGGTCAAACTGACTTCTCCGCTTTTGAAAGGAACGGAAGTGGTATTGAAAGCTGAATAATCCTCCTTAGGCAGTACTGCAGTACTCCCCTGAAAGTACTGGAGTACTGCCGAGGAAGTACTACGGTACTGCTTAGGAAGTACTGGCAGAGCACCGGCAGGCTGTCTGAAAGGCGCCTGGCCGGGCTTTTTGTTTTCTGGACCTGCCCTCAGGAGATGCCCTGTGCGTGGCTTTTGGGGCAGGGAGTATGATTTTACAGGGAAGCCGGATAGTTCAGGTTTTCTTCGGTGAGCTGTTCCAGCACTTCGTGCAGGAACTTGGCAGCTTCCCATTTCGCCATGGGCAAGTTCATCATAAGATAGTTGCCGCAATCTCTGGGAGTGGCGCCCGGCACTTCGCCTTCATAGTCGGCAATGAAGCGGAAGGTTTCGGTCATCAGCGGCGCAATGTCTTTGGATTGCAAGTCACCTTTCACTACCAGGTAGTTTCCGGTGAGGCAGCCCATCGGACCCCAGTAGATGATTTTATCGGCCCATACCGGATGGTTGCGCAGAAAAGTGGCAGCCAGGTGTTCGATGGTATGGATGGCAGCAGGGCCTAACGCCGGTTCGCGGTTCGGCTCTTTCATGCGGATGTCGAAAGTGGTGACCATTTCATTTCCGACTTCATCTTTACGGGATACGAAAATACCACGTTTCAGATGAATATGGTCTACGGTAAAGCTTGGTATCTTTTTCATGATTCGTTATAGTTTGTTGGGTAATGCTTTCAAGAAAGTCTCGGTCACATGGAAGGAGCGGTCGGCCATTTCCCCCCAGAAGTTCAGGTACTGTTCAAAATGCTTGTCGGCTCCCGGAGTGTCACTGATGATGCGGAAGCTGATGAAAGGCACCTGATAGAGGTAGCATACCTGGGCGATGGAAGCTGATTCCATATCGACAGCCAGCCCTTCGGGGAAGTTACGCTTGATTTCATCCAGTTCGCTGCGGTCGGTGATGAACTTGTCGCCCGTGCAGATAAGACCTCCGTGAATGGCTGTTTCCGTATCCAGTGAGAGCGCACACTGATAGAGCGTTTCGTTGCCTTGGAAGAACGTCGGGAGACCTTGTATCTGTCCGTAGGCATTGCCTTCGCCGCACCATACGTCGTGGTACACGATTTGCTGGCTGACTACCACATCCATTATTTTCAGGCAGCTGTCGATTCCTCCTGCCACTCCGGTGCTGATGATGCAGTCGGGCTGGAAGGTGCGGATGAGTTCCACGGTACCTGCGGCAGCATTGACTTTCCCGATGCCGCATTGCATCAGAATGATGGTATTGTGCTTGATGGAGCCTTCAATGTAGGTGAAGGGGCCCTCTTTACGTTCAGTCTTGTTCTCGAGTTGGTTGGCCAGTTGCTTCTGTTCGGAAGCCATGGCGGTGATGATTCCTATTTTCATGCGTTAAAAAAGATTTTCAGGGGCAAATTTACGACTTTTCAGGCAGTATTATGTTATCTTTGCCTGCCGAAAACATTAATTATGAATAATATGAACTTGTTCAAGAAACTACTGCCCGACGTGGTAGTCATCGTTCTTTTTGCTATCATTTCGTTTGCTTATTTCTTTCCGGCAGTGACCGAAGGACGCATTCTGGCACAGCACGATGCCGTGGCCGGTATCGGTTCGGGACGTGAGATGAGTGAATACTTGGAGAAGACAGGTGAGCGGACCCGGTGGACCAATTCTATTTTTGGCGGTATGCCTACCTATCAGATGTCGCCCAGTTACGACTCGACCGATACGTTGAGCTGGATTCAGAAGGTGTATCACCTCTTTTTGCCGACCTACGTGTGGTATGTGTTTGTAATGCTGCTGGGCTTTTATATCCTGTTGCGGGCTTTTGATTTCAAGGTGTGGATGTCGGCACTGGGTGCCATTCTCTGGGCCTTTTCGTCTTATTTCTTCATCATCATTGCGGCCGGACATATCTGGAAGTTTGTGGCTTTGGCTTATATCCCGCCCACGATTGCCGGTATGGTACTGGCTTATCGGGGGAAACTGCTGGCGGGAGGTATCGTGACCGCTTTGTTTGTCGCGCTTCAGATTATGGCCAACCATCCGCAGATGAGTTATTACTTCTTGTTTGTCATGCTGTTTATGGCCATTGCCTATGGCGTGATGGCATGGCGGGAAAAGAAGATGCCTCAGTTTATCAAAGCGACAGTAGTCTTGGTTGTAGCTGGTCTGGTAGGGGTCTGCGTGAACTTGTCGAACCTGTATCACACGTATGAATACAGCAAGGAGACCATGCGTGGCAAGAGCGAACTGGTGAAAGAAAACAATCCGGACCAGACAAGCAGCGGATTGGAAAGAAGCTATATCACCCAGTGGAGTTATGGAATCGGGGAAACTTTCTCCTTGCTGGTACCCAATGTGAAAGGAGGTGCTTCCGTACCGTTGGCAAACAATGAAAAGGCCATGGAGAAGGCCGACCCGAATTACATGGGGTTGTATAGCCAGCTGGGACAATATTGGGGTGAACAGCCCGGTACTTCCGGACCGGTGTATGTGGGTGCCTTCGTGATGTTCCTTTTCATTCTGGGGCTGTTCATTGTGAAGGGTCCGATGAAATGGGCATTAGTAGTCGGTACCGCGTTCTCCATCTTGCTCTCCTGGGGGCATAACTTCATGGGGCTGACGGATTTCTTTATCGACTATATCCCGATGTACAGCAAGTTCCGTGCGGTATCTTCCATTCTGGTCATTGCAGAGTTTACCATTCCTTTGCTGGCCATTATGGCATTGAAAGAAGTGGTAGAGCGTCCGCAATTGTGGAATGAATCGCGCAAAGCCTTTTACATTACTTTTGTGTTGACGGGCGGCCTGTCTTTGCTGTTTGCATTGGCGCCGAGCTTCTTCTTCCCGTCGTATGTCTCTTCTGCCGAAATGAACGCGTTGCAGAATGCCATTCCGGCCGACCAGCTGGCTCCGATTCTGGTCAATCTGGAAGAGGTGCGTAAATCCATTTTTACGTCCGACGCATGGCGCAGTTTCTTTGTGGTATTGATAGGGGCAGTGCTGTTGTGGGCGTATTGTGCCGGGAAATTGAAGGCCAAACTGCTGGTGGGCTTGTTGGCTTTGCTGTGTCTGGTGGATATGTGGAGCGTCAACAAACGCTATCTGTACGATGAACAGTTCGTGGCAAAAGGCACGGAGATGCAGCCATTCCTGGAGCCGTCGGAAACTGACCGGGAGATTCTACAAGACAAATCGTTGGACTACCGTGTGTTGAACTTGTCCGTCAATACGTTCAATGAAAACAATACGGCCTACTGGCACAAGAGTATCGGTGGATATCATGCCGCCAAGCTTCGTCGTTATCAGGAGATGATTGACGAACATATCCAAGGTGAGATTACTTCTTTGTTTAAGACGTTGCCGGCAGTAAATGCCGATTTGAGTCAGGTGGGCGATACGCTGACACCGGTGCTGAACATGCTGAACACGCGTTATTTCATCATTCCGTTGCAGCAGGGCAAGACCATTCCGGTATTCAATCCGCATGCGTTAGGCAATGCTTGGTTTGTGGAGAAGGTGCAATACGTGAACAATGCCAATGAGGAAATAGAGGCCTTGCATCACGTCAATCCGGCAACGGTGGCCGTGGTTGACAAGAAGTTCCAGAATGAGGTGAAGGCGTCTGCGGAAGCCGATAGTTTGAATTCGATTGTGTTGAAGAATTATGAGCCGAACGCCCTGAAATATGAAGTCAATTCACCGAAAGGAGGAACCGTGGTCTTTGCCGAAATCTATTATCCGGGCTGGCGTTCGTTCATTGATGGAAAAGAAGTACCTCATGGCCGTGCAGATTACATTCTGCGTGCGATGAACGTGCCGGCAGGAAAGCATGTGGTAGAATTTACGTTCGACCCGAAATCACTGCATGTGACGGAAACGGTTGCTTTCGCGGCACTGGGAATCCTGTTGCTGGCAATCGTCGTAGCTGTGGTATTGGCTTGGAGAAAGCAGAAAAAAGAATAAAGGAAAATTACTTTGAGAAGATAAAACGTCCTGTGGAAAATGCTTATGCGTACAACCGTCCGCGATAGCGTTCACCACATAAAAAGATAGCCTTCCAGATTTTT